>Ga0307488_10000342_pt1 | contig 37494 bp, 29 predicted proteins | sample SB02metaG_FD_202248 | JGI IMG/M metagenome (GOLD analysis project Ga0307488, IMG submission 202248) | Sea-ice brine microbial communities from Beaufort Sea near Barrow, Alaska, United States - SB 0.2 | ecosystem: Environmental > Aquatic > Marine > Coastal | place: USA: Alaska | collected... | reverse complement strand
CATTGTCAAATATGGTGTGAAATCTGCTCTCCGATTCCTGCAATTTACCTTTTATTTGTTTGACCTCGGTTATGTCGATAAAACTGATTACAGCCCCTTCAATAACATTATCGAGGGTTCGATAGGGTTGGATACTCATGTTGAAACGATTGCCATTTAGGATTTGCACCTCGACCTCTTTAGGCTGCAGTGTATTTATCACTTGCTGAATGTCAGTAAGCAGGCTGCTATAGTCGACCAAATTAGACACAATATGCCCCACTGGGCGTCCAACATCGCCGATTATTAGGTTGAGGATAGTATGGGCGGTAGGGGTGAAACGCAGGATCCGCAGTTTATAATCGACAAACACAGTGGCGATGTTAGTGCCTGCCAGCAAGTTATTCATGTCGTTATTGGATATTGACAAATCGCTCACCTTAGTCTGCAACTCGCTATTGACCGTACTCAGCTCCTCGTTGATCGACTGTAATTCTTCTTTAGAGGTTTCCAACTCTTCATTGGTGGATTGCAACTCCTCGTTAATCGATTGCATTTCTTCATTAGAGGACTTAAGTTCTTCGTTAGACGCGTCTAATTGCTCCTGTGTGTTCTGGAGGTATTCGACTTTATTCGTTAGTTCCTCTTGGAGATCCAACACTAGCTGTTTGAGCGAAGAGTCGGATTCATCACCCTCAGTCTTGGGCACGGCTCTTCGCTTCTGCTCCAATGGCCGCTCTTCCATAACCATCAAATACAAATACCGATCCGGTGACAATTCGGCATCAACCTTAATGGGGCAGATAGTCAGATTGAAGCACAGGATGTGGTGGTTGGACTTAATTTTCAGGTCTGATTGTCGCACTGTATCTTTGGACTTAATGGCATTATATAAGGCGCTATTCAGCTGATTTTTAATGCCTTTGCGGGCCATTTTTAGGACATTATTGATGATGACGTTCCCGGGGATGAGCGCCAGAAACATGCCGCTTTCTCCATGCAAATAAAGAATATCACCGTTGGCCCTAATCAACACGCTGGCAGGGGCGAACTTGTTGATTAACGTCATTTCGGTCAATTCACGGAAGGATAATGATGCACTTAGGATGGGTTTCATAGGGGAGGCTTGTGCATCTTGGTTGGCGCTACTTCCCAGTATTTTTGACTTAACATCGTTGAAGGACATAATGGACATGCTCGGAAGATCAACTTTTCGCCAGAACAATTTAGCCTTACGGTTGAGTACTTCAAATAGCAATTCTGCCTTGCCAATACCCTCGGACGTTCCCAGCATTAATGTGCCCCGAGGCTTTAGCGCATAGTGAAAAAGAGCGATCAATTTCTCCTGTAGTGTGGTATTCAGATAGATCAAAAGATTTCGGCAAATGAGCAGATCCAGCCTCGAGAACGGGGGATCTTTGATGACATCCTGCTCGGAGAAAATAAGCATGTCACGGATCACCTTATTGATGCGATAAGCACTGCCATCGGGTTCAAGTGTAAAAAAACGCGCTAAGCGTTCTGGCGATATATCACTCACTATACTGGCTGGATAAAGCCCAGCCCGAGCGTTGATGATTGCCCGCCCGTCAATGTCAGTAGCGAATAGCTGCACCTTATATTCTTGTTTGATATACTCCATTCGCTCACGCAATAGGATGGCAATGCTAAAAGCCTCCTCGCCAGTGGAACAGCCCACTGACCAAATCCGAATCACTTTGTCTGTGTCTCCTTCATTAAACAGACTGGGGATAACATCCTCTTCGAGAGACTTGAAAGCTTCAGTGTCTCGAAAAAAATGGGTCACACCAATGAGGAGGTCGTAAAACAAAGCTTGTATTTCCACAGGCGTATGCTGAAGAAACTGGACATAATGTTTAATATCTTGGATCTGATGGACCGCTAAGCGGCGCTCAATACGCCGGTCAATCGTACTTGGCTTGTACTGAGAAAAGTCGTGACCGGTCTGGTTACGTATCAGAATAAATATCTGATTCAAGGCACTATTAGTTCGCACTTGATGAGGCGAAAAGGAAGCGTGTGAAATGTGATTAAAATGCGAGGTGTAGGCAACGAGTTGAGCACCCATTTTAGCAGCAGACAACTCATAATCGACCATACCAGTGGCAATGGCACTGAGAGGCATGCCATCAAATTCAGCTGTGGTGGGAGTTTGTGCCATTACCATCCCACCCTCCCCCTTAATTGCCCTAACCCCTAGAGTACCATCACTACCGGTGCCCGATAACACTAGGCCGATGGCCCGCTCTCGCTGATCATGGGCGAGTGAACGGAAGAAAAAATCAATAGGTAAACGTTGCCCATGAGGGGCGATAGGGGTTAGCAATTGCAGGTTGCCATTGATAAATGCCATGTCATACTTAGGGGGAATGATATAGATACAGTTGCTATGAACCTCCATGCAATCTTCTACCTCGAATACCTGCATGGACGTAAAACGGCGAATGAGTTCGCAAAGAATACTCTTGTGATCTGGCGCCAGATGCTGCACTAGCACAAAGGCCATGTTAAGGTCAGAATCGATGGGAATCCCAGAGAAAAAATCTTGAAAGGCTTTTAAACCCCCCGCTGAAGCGCCTATACCGACAATGTAAAAAGGATTCTCTTTTAGATTGGTCACCTTCTTGTGATCCTTCGCTTCACTGCTGACTTTGGGTGACACTTTGTCGGTCTTATTCAATGATCCGTTATCAGTTTTTTTTACTGCCATCACATCCCCTCACCTGATCTTAAACTTGTTTGACCACCAACAATCCGTTTAGCTATGAAAACCCGTTTGATGTACCCAATATAGTATCCATCTCAGCACTGTAAAAACTATTGATACAGATCAATTTTTGTCATAAAGGCTATGAATGATTTGGGTACTGAGTACTGGAGGTTGTTGTTTTACTTCACGTTCAGTTAAATACTCTAACCTCACATCCTCTTGATGATAGTCGATAAACTCATACTCAACAGTGTTAGTTCAGTGGTCACTAACGATTATTAGATGTAAATCTAGTGGCGAACACATTTATCAGCCTGAGCAAGTTATTGGGGACCTAAGCCTTATCCAATCGCAATAAAACACGCTACCTGAACGTCAAAAACCAGGAAGTTTGAGGTTAGAAGCCTACTCCGTGGCAAGAAGGAGTCTATAAAATACATATAAGCAAAGACACTCAGCGGAGTTAGGTGGTCTAATCCAGTAGTGTACACCACTGGATTAGACAGGCTTGTGATCTATTGTTCACATGGAGTAGGACATTGACATAGTGAAAGGAAATAGTACGAAAACTATTTATGTCTGCGCTTACAGCCGTTTAGTGGTAAGAATACAAGCACCAAAATAAATTGCCGCCTGCAGTGTCTGATGAAATTAACTGAAGTATTGAAAATACACCTACCCTGAGGCTTAGAACTAAAAACTGGCACACAGCTTTGTGTTAACTTCGTTGCCTAACAATCTCATACAAACAGACCCCCGTAGCGACCGAGACATTGAGGCTAGAAACTGACCCCGCCATAGGCAGCTTGATCAGCTCGTCACAGTGTTCACGTGTTAAGCGGCGCATGCCTTTACCTTCAGCCCCCATGACTAGTGCCATTGGCCCATTGAATTTGCAATCATAAATATTACTTTCTGCTTCCCCTGAGGTGCCCACTATCCACACTCCAGCGCTTTGCAAGTCTCGTAACGTTCTGGCGAGGTTGGTGACTTGCACTAAGGGAATAACATCAGCCGCACCACAGGCTACTTTTCGTACCACTGGCGTCAGAGCAGCAGATTTGTCTTTAGGTACAACCACCGCGTCCACACCAGCCGCATCGGCTGTTCGCAAACAAGCCCCTAAATTGTGAGGATCAGTCACGCCATCCAATATAAGCAAGAAGGGTAATTTACTTGACTCTACAATTGCGGCGAGGTCATTTTCATTATATTGCTTAGCAGGTTTCACTTTTGCGACTACACCTTGATGTTGCCCACCGTCTACCTTGTCATCTAAGGTTTTACGTTGACAAAATTGCACAGAGATACCAAAGCCCCTTGCTTGGCTAACGATATCGTGAACACTTTTATCATCACGGCCTTTCAATACAAAGAGTTCAATTAAACGCTCAGGTTCACGCAGGATAATTGATTCAAGAGCGTGGATACCATATAACCATTCTTGTTGAGCCATATTAACTTTTCCCCTTTCTTGACGAACTTACCGGCTTGCTTCGAGCAGACTTCGTTTTAGAGGGTGTTCGACTTTTTTTAGTGGTTGGCTTTTTAGTGGTTTTTGAAGCGGTAGCGGGTTTAGCTTCTGTGCTTTTTTTACCTGGCTCCGACTTTTTAGACCGTGAAGGCTTCCTACCCGCTGTTTTTCTAATATTTTTGCCTTCAGCACCATCCAATAAAAAGTCTATTTTTCGTTCATCTAAGTTGACTGCAGCGACTTTCACTTCAACAGGATCACCTAAGCGGTAAACCGTACCAAAACTCTCGCCAATTAAATGCTGCTTCACTTCGTCATAACGAAAATAGTCTTTTTCTAAAGTCGTAATATGCACCAAACCATCAATATGGAATTCGCTTAAACGCACAAAAAAACCAAAGTTGGTGACTGACGCAATCACACCTTCAAATACGTCGCCCACATGATCCAGCATAAATTCACATTTGAGCCAATCGGACACGTCTCTCGTCGCATCGTCAGCACGGCGTTCTGTCATCGAACACTGCTCGCCCAACGCCTCCACTTCATCTGCGGTATAGGCTTTGCCACCTGATTTACTCTTGCGCTGCTGTTGTTTATCGATTACGCCTTTAAGTGCCCGATGCACCACCAAGTCAGGGTAACGACGAATAGGAGAAGTAAAATGTGCGTAAGCCTCCAATGCCAAACCAAAATGACCGATGTTTTCATGATCGTATACCGCTTGTTTCATCGAACGTAACAACATCGTTTGAATCAGTTCTTGGTCAGCCCTACCTTGAATTTTTTCAATCACGTCGGTGAAATCTTGCGGGGATACGTCACTACCAATTTTATGAGTGATGCCCACTTCACCCAGATACGACAAAAATGCACCAAGTCGGTCTGCATCTGGCTCATCGTGGATACGATACAAAGCTTCAGCTTTATTTTTTGTTAACGTTTGCGCTGCTGACACGTTAGCTAAAATCATACATTCTTCAATTAGCTTGTGCGCATCGTTGCGCGTTACCGGTATAATATTGTCAATTTTACGCTGCGCGTTAAATATAAACTTGCTTTCTTGGGTTTCAAACTCTATTGCACCACGTTGTTTGCGGGTGCGTTTTAAAGCACGATACATGTTGTGCAAATTGTTAAGATGAGGCACTTGCTCGGCATAACGTTTATGTAGTTCAGGGTTACCTTGCGCTCCCTGCTCTTTCAAGAGGTCCCAGACTTTTGTATAGGTTAATCTTGCCTTGGAGTTCATTACCGCTTCGTAAAATTGATGTTCCACCAGCTTGCCGGTTTTGCTGATAGTCATTTCACACACCAAACATAAACGGTCAACTTGGGGATTTAATGAACATAGACCGTTAGACAACACTTCGGGCAACATAGGAACAACTTGTTCAGGGAAGTATACAGAATTACCACGATTTTGTGCTTCGCTATCAAGGGCGGTTCCCGGGCGCACATAATAACTTACATCTGCTATCGCCACCCATAATTGCCAACCGCCATCATCTAAAGGTTCACAAAAAACGGCATCGTCAAAATCACGAGCATCTTCACCATCGATGGTGACAAGGGGTAATTGTCTTAAATCGATGCGATCTTCTTTCGCCTCTTCGGGGACTTGTTCATTTAGCCCCTTCAATTGCCTGTCGACACCTTTTGGCCAATGATGTGGAATATCAAAAGTACGCAGCGCCATATCGATTTCCATGCCGGGCGCCATATGCTCACCCAACACTTCAATGATTTTACCTATCGAATTCACACGCTTTCGAGGACGCTGAACGATTTCAACCACAACAATATGCCCTTGACGAGCACCGTTAGTTTGTTCTTTGGGTATCATAATTTCGTGGTTAATGCGGCTATCATCTGGAATAACCACACCCACATTATTTTCAAAAAAGTAACGACCGACTATAGGCTCAGTGCGAGGCTCAACAATTTTAGCAATTCTGGCCTCTCTTCTCCCTCGGTTATCTGTGCCACTTTCTTTAACTAGCACCACATCGCCATGAAACACAGTGGACATTTGTGCATTATGGATAAATAAGTCTTTTTCACCATCATCGCGTTTTAAAAAGCCAAAGCCATCACGATGACCAATTACTCGACCTTGAATCAGATCCTCTGTTTTAAGCTTTGCGTACTTTTTGTCACGATTGAACTCAATTTGCCCTTCACGCTCCATTGCTCGAAGGCGACGCTGAATGCCAATGCGACTGTCCTCGTCTTTTGCATCAAGCAACTGACAAAATTCTAAGAAAGACAAAGGCTTTTTAGCGTCGACTAAAAGTTCAAGTAAGTATTCGCGGCTAGCAACCGGCTTTTCGTATTTTTCTTTTTCGCGTTGGTAAAATGGGTCGTCGCTCATAGGGCGAGGAAATTCCTAACTAATAAGTATAATGATGCAGTATAACTAAATGAGCAGCCCAAATAAGACTTTTTAACAGATACTAGATGAGTTCAGCTAATTCACGCTTATTCCATTCATTCTATATACCTTTATGCCATGACTATTTTCATCTCCTGAGCACGCTAGTTTCCATGCAAATCCCCTCTATTTATAGCCAACAACCTAATATTTTTTTTCATGAAACCTCCTTCTGTGCCCCAGCATAGTCAAGGTCTCTTGCAGATGGGATGTGGATTTATGAAGGGAACACAAAGATTCAAGACAACAGACCTAAGCATTTAATGCAGCACACTATAGCGTCCTAAATTGTAAAATATCTCTTGAACTCACTTCAATATTTTTTCGTTTGAACATTGACGCAAACATTTAGGCAAAAAAGGGATAAGTAAGTTTGCCTAAGTATAAAGAACAATATTTACCCTAGAAATAGTTATGATTATTGTAGATTTACAAAAAATATTCATTCTATGAGCCTTAATGGGAAATATAGATAACCGATAAAAATATGCTGACGAGTTCAGCCGTTACTGTGTTTGTCTTGGCTACCAACCAATTGAGGTAAATATGTTGGGTTCTTAAGTGAACTACTGCTTAACAAAATTTGTGACGATTTAGGGTTGATGTTGAGCGATATCGTATGGCAATTTGGGGGCTGCTGCGGAGATTTGTTAGGATTATAAATCTACCATAATTTATAGTCAATGCACGTGAATGTTTCTTAAAACAGGGCTGTATAGTTGAGTCTGATACCATTAATAATCCAAAATCTATTAAAAGCATAGTAAAATCAAGAATGACTTAAGATTAGAGTGTACTCACAAAATTTTATCTCATGTCAAGAAAGCACAGAACCAACAGCATGCTTAAATTAAGAATTAAGTGGTCTTTTAGCCTTGCGTACAGCTTTGGGGTGCATCAGTTTTTCTAAGCCTAGCATACAATTTGCAATTTTACGGTGCGTGGGTTTATCTGCGGTAATAGCATTGTACAACCAGTGATAAGCGTCTTCGTAATCATAAGGGCTGCCATGCCCTTCAATAAATAATTCTGCCAATTGAATTTGTGCTTTTAAGTGCCCGAGTACGGAGGCCTCACGTAAAAAAACCACCGCTCTTGCTTTATCCTGTTGCACAAGTTTACCTTGAGAATAATAACGACCTAATTGTTCTAATCCAGCTGAAAGCCCTTGCTTGGCAGCTTGATGCATAAAGTTTATACCTCGAGCTGGCTCTGCGTCCACGCAGACTCCCCAAGCGAGCATGTCGCCCCACAAAAACTGATAACCAGGGATTTTGAGTACTTCTGCCCGTGCTTGAATATCTTGCACCAACTGGCAATCATCTAACACCACACGGCTCAAATGTTCATTTCTATTAATTAGGTCCAATAACTCATCCTGTGAATAAAGCTGCACAGCTTTAATTTCATCAGCTGCATGAGTAGCAGCAACAAATGACAAGACACAACATAATATTGATAAAGATTTGAATAAGGGCATAAAAATTATCTGACATTTACCATTTTTTTGTATCGGCAACAAAATTGTTTTTATAAATGATTTAGGGGTATTAGACCCTAAATCATTTGCAATGACCCATTATGATGACACCAACTGTTCAACCACTTTCTATTTATGTGTTAACGCCATCTTTATAACCTGGGCATGCTCGAACAAATCATGCCCTAAATCGGTTAAATATCCCCCATCATGAAGGGTCACGATACCTTTTTCGAACAATCGCTTCGCAGCATCAACCACTAATGGTTCTGCATCATTATGAATTTTCAAACCTTGCATCAGACTCTTGTTAGGAAACTTCAATAATAAGTTAAGTTCTGCAACCATATCAGACGTAAATGTCATGTTAAATCCTCAAAAATTATGCACTTAATTCCCGTGCACATAGCGGGCTCATATTAGATTTAAGCGGAACAAGGCATTCATTTACAGCACTTCCACCCAAACCTAGTATTTTCAGTTAATTACGACTCGTATAAAATCAGTCATATGTTAAAATCCACTACTGAGCCTAAAGCTCAAACAGATGAATATCAAAGGTTATTTGAAATAACCTTTGATATTCAAGTCGTATTAATCTAACCAGAAGAGATCCATGCAAATAATCCAATGCAAGGTAGAAAAAATTGAATCCCTTACAGACTCAATTAAACGTATTGTATTAATTCCAGGTTCCCCCCTGAGTTTTACTGCCGGTCAATATTTGCAAGTAGTCATGAGCGAAGATGACAAACGCCCCTTTTCTATTGCTAACGCGCCTCGAGAGGATGGCACGATTGAATTACATATTGGTGCTGAACCAGACAATCAATATGCAGGGCAAGTCCTAGAAAAAATGACGAAAGATGCACAGATAAACGTTGAGGGTGGATTAGGGGAAGCCTTCCTTAATCAACCCACTGCCCAGTCTACTATTTTGTTGGCCGGCGGCACTGGATTTTCGTATACCTTGTCTATATTGCAACAACTACTAAGCAAACCATTAATGGCCCCTGTGCTTTTGTATTGGGGAACACGTACGATTAATGACATGTATGCCTTCGGCGAGCTTAGTACTCTTGCCAAACAACACCCTCTTTTTACCTTCATCCCAGTGGTAGAGCTTCCAGAAAAAGATTGGCCGGGCAAAACGGGGTGGGTACACCAAGTTGTGCTCGAAGACATTCAAGACTTGAGCACTTACCAAGTGTATGTAGCCGGGCGTTTTGAGATGGCTAAAGTGGTGCGTGATGATTTCATTAAACAAGGATTACCGATAACGTCTTTGTTTGGTGATGCCTACGCATTTATCTAAGGACTAACTGATGGGGGAGCTTGAAAACAAGCTCTTAAATAGCAGTTACACCGCGCCATCAAACTTCAATTGTCGCCAAGCTTCATACACAAACACTGACACCGCATTCGACAAGTTCATGCTGCGACTTTGCGGAAGCATAGGGATCCGCACTCTTTGCTCGGGTGGCAGAGACTCAATAACCTCATCGGGTAGGCCTCGGGTTTCGGGCCCAAACAACAATGCATCGCCGGATTGATACTCAACTTCGGCAAAAAACGCCTTGCCCTTGGTTGTGCATGCAAAAATTCGCTTAGGTTGTCGATCTTGAATATAGGCTTCAAGATTTGGATAACGTTGTACATTGGCAAACTCATGATAATCTAACCCCGCCCTGCGCACTTTTTTGTCATCCCAATCAAATCCTAGCGGTTCAATTAAATGTAATGCAAAACCAGTATTCGCACATAAGCGGATAATATTGCCCGTATTGGGAGGAATTTCAGGTTGGTATAAAACGATATCGAGCATGGGTATTATTTCAGTTATCTATTATAGTGGCATATTAACAAAAACCAGCTAGATGGTTTAACACTTACTGAGTCTTTATCTTTTGGGTGTATCTTTTGAAAACGCTCATCTAAAAAAGTCCAAAATTGCAGTTAAACAAGGCACTCTAAATTTATCCTGCTCTTCTAACAATTCATGCTTAGCCTCCTCAATTACCATCAGCTTGGCATTTGCCATTTTTGCCACTACCCTGCTCTGCCGTTTGTTATCTACGACTTGATCAGCTTGAGCTTGAATAACTAAGGCAGGAATGGGAAAACGATGCACATTTTGCTCTACTTCGTCCATTGCTTGAGCCGCCATTTTTAGCCAATGTCCGCTGACGCCACCTAACTGTAATTTCGGAGCTGCTTGATACTCTTGACGAAAAAGCTGATACCTGATTTCACTGTGCGTTAACTCATTAGCTGCAAACGGCTGATGGTCATATTTTTTTTGTCCAAAAAAATAGCTATTCTTTTTGTTTAAACTGCCATGTAATTTGACCAATAATTTGGAGAACCAATCAGGTAAAGGCGGACGAATGCCAAACATAGGCGCTGAAAGCGCTACCTTTTTAAATAATCCTGGATAACGTAAAACAGTCAAAGCTCCGATGGTCCCACCCATTGAATGACACAACAAGTTAGGTGGGTGTGGCGTTTTTTTAGTCACCACTTCATCAATAAATTTTTTAAAATCAGCCACATATTCAGAAAAATGTCCAACATAGCCTATTTGTGGATTATCTAACATACGGCCTGACAACCCCTGTCCTCTATGGTCATGAATAAATACCGAATATCCATTTTGATAGAGGTCATACACTACTTCCTTATATTTTATTAAACTTTCGATACGACCAGATGAAATCACCACAGCTCCCAGTGTCTGTGGATGCAGTGCATAAGCGTATGCAATATCTACCTTTTCCATTTTCCCCACGTCACCCACCCCATCAAAGGTTCCTTGTTGAACACTGTTTTGCCAGAAAGGTTGAATAGCAGTTACATACTTTGACGCTAAGTTATCTTCAGAACAAAGGACAAACTGAGACATGTAAAAAACCTAATTTTAAATTCGATATAAAACACGTGCCGCAAACGATACCCATAGCAGTAACTAAAACTGGCTTATTTTGCTTGACTGAGTTTTTTGTTGTGATTGACTTCAATTGCCCAAAGGATATCGCGCCAACTAATAATGCCAACTGGGGCATCTTTTTCATTCACTATTGGGATACAGGAAATATTGTGTTGATTAAATAAGTTAATTGCCTGATACACATCAGCTGAAGGCGTCAACGTAATAGGCTTTCGGCTCATGATTTGATGAACCTTTTTATTCAAAGTAAACTTGTCATGGGCTGTTGCTTGAAGTGTATCAATAAAAGGACTAATTGATTTGAGCAAATCTCGATCTGAAATCACACCATACAATTTACCTTTTTCTACTACGAGTAAATGATGAAACTTAGCATTTTCAAAAATCTGTTTAACTGTGCGCAAAGTATCATCCAATGTCACAGTCACCACTGGTTTGCTCATGATCCGCTCAATTAACATATGTTGCCTTATTTACCCTAAATTACAATCATAATACAGATGACCGCAAATTTGGGTCTGATGCAATAAAAAACCAAATGATTTAACGCTTTGCAAAATTTTGTTGCATATGCCAACTACAGTGAACTTCGACGATAGTGCACTCAAATCATACTATTCTATTTTAGATAGAAACGCAGGACAGGTAATAATTTTATGCGCGCCAAGTGACATCTATTGGTGTACCTTTTTTATTTAATATAACTGGACCAGTTGTTGAACCAACAAATGCTAATGGATCTCCTGTTTTGAGAGGAATACACTGTGTCGACAATAACCGTTACGCACTGATACCGCACATATAACCCCCACCATAACCATTGTCACCTTCCCAAGCATAAAGTGAGGATTCTTTGGCCTTGTGCTCTGCATGTTTGTGAAAATGAATATTGCATATACATAAATGCTATTCAATGCCTTGTAATAGGTATGGATATTTTAACAAGCAACCCACCTTTGGCTTTATTGCTCGCCTGAATAAAACCTTGATGTTTATCGATAGCATGTTGCGCAATAGCTAAGCCTAATCCTACTCCGCCACTATTTCTATCTCGCGCGGTAGATTCTCGGTAAAAAGCTTCAAATATTCTATCTAACTGACTTTCTTCAATACCATTGCCATCATCTTCTATGATCCACTCTATATGTTTATCTTGCACTAACACAGAAACTTGAATCAGATGATTAGAGTAATGAATCGCATTGCGTAGAATATTTTCTATAGCACTACTTAATAACTGAGGTTCAGCGTACAAACTAATATTTTCCTGTACCTGATAAAACAATTCTTTATTTTTTTGCTCGGCCTCGAATTGAGCATCGTCAATAATAGGAGTCATAATTTGCTCAAGACTAACAGACTGTAAATTTTGGATAGGCTGATTATTATCCAATCTAGATAACAGCAATACTTGGGCTATCATATTTTCAATTTGTTGTGACTCTTTTTCGATCCTTTCCAAGGCTGCCAGCATATTGGCTGACATATCAGACTCATTCTGTTGTAATGCAATACCTATAGACAATTGTAAACGCGTCAGTGGTGAACGTAACTCATGGGAGATATCAGCCAGTAATCTTTTCTGGCTATTTAGCGAACTCTCCACTTGTTCAGACATGAAATTGAAGTCACGGCCAAGTTGACCAATTTCATCTAAGCGCCTACTTGCATTACCCACACGTACGCCCATTTCGCCTGTTGCCATGCGTTTAGAGGCATGCCTGAGTTGCGCAATAGGGTTAAGTAATCCACGTACAAATAAGTAACACAGACCCAAACTAAGGGAAATCATAAAGATAATAAATACGCCCGGATATTCATGCCGTACAACACCTAGGTTTCCCCCTGGCCTAGGTTTAACCAAAAACAACATATATTCTGATTGATTAGTTTTTATCATACTGGGTCCAACAAAGGTGATACCTTTAACCTCTAACATCAACGGCGAACTTTGCTGATTAAAATCGTCAAACACTGCGTCTTGGAATGGTCTGTGCCTATTTTCACTCTGCACAATCTTTCGTGTGGAGAGATCAATCAAAATCAAACCAAAACGGTTACGGTTACTCACGTGATTAAGCAACCTTTTAAGCACGACCTTACCAGCACGCTGATCAATTTGATTTTGCAATTTGTTTGTCATGGTCACTAAATCTTTTTGCTGCTGCGCATTCAATGGCTGATATTTGGTTTCAGAGCCAAGTTGTTTAGCAAGCCAGACTGAGCTAAAAAAAATCAACAAGGCTGCCAACCAAAACCATAAAAACACTCTAAAGAATAAACTTTGAGCTGGATTAAAGCGACTTAATCCCTTCATGTAGATACCAAATAAAGATAACCAGCACCACGATGGGTCTTGATTTTTTCTTCTGGGCTAAAAGCCGCCAATTTTTTACGAAGATTACTCACGTGCATATCTATGCTGCGATCAAAAGCGGCTAGCTTTTTACCTAATACTTTTTCACTAATATTCTGCTTACTGACCAAACTCCCATGGTTAATCATCAACAGGTGCAAAATAGAGTATTCGGTGGCAGTCAGTTCGACCAGATTGTTAGCACAGAATACTTGTTGTGCTAAGGGTGATAGCTCTACATTACCTAAGGTCAAATTCTGCTGCACACTGCCACTAGGAAGCAAAGCCATTCTGCGCACTAAGGCCTTTATTCTTGCTGACAACTCCCTATGGTTAAAAGGCTTCGCTAAATAATCATCAGCTCCCATTTCTAGACCCAAAATTTTATCATAGTCGTCCCCCTTAGCGGTTAACATTAAAACAGGGGTGAAATGGCTCGTACGTAACTTTTTTAAAACGTCAAATCCATCAAGTTTAGGTAACATCACGTCCAGCAAGATCAAGTCGTAGTGTTTGTTTGACGTCGCTAAACTCAGACCCGCTTCGCCATCGTTGGCTACATCTAATTCGTAGCCCTGAGGAGTAAGGTATTCTTTAAGCAATTCGGTCAACTCTAAGTCATCATCAATCAATAATAGTTTTTTAGCCGACATATGTTTCCTTGGTTATTCTTAGGCTAGCCACACTATAACTCAGAGCATATTGTCCAACACGATACATTTACAAAAGCTTTACACTCCCTTTGCGTTTCTTTGCATTGTATTCATTAGACTTGTTAGCAGTTCATATAAAGCAATTCAAAAAAGGGCAAAAAAAATGTCAACATTTACAACATTGGTTAAAACCACACTTACACCCATCGCGCTTTGTCTCACCTTTGCCATTGCCTTACCTGCTATAGCAAAAAAAGGGCATCACCAAGAACATGATGGTATGCGCAAAGTATTGTCTGAGTTATCTCTAACGAATTCACAACAGCAAGATATCAGACAAATTTTAAAACAAAGCCGTGAAGACCGAGGCCTATTTAACACAGATGCTAAGTCCCTAAGAACTGAGCTACGTAACCTTGTGCAATCCACAGAATGGGATCAAACAGCAGTAGAAAGTGCCATTACTCAACGCCAATTTTTACTCAAAGAAAAAGCGTTACAACGCGCTACCGACAAAAACCTGATATGGAATTTGTTAACTGAAACTCAGCAAACTGAAGTTGCTGGGCAGTTAAAAACACGTAAAGCTGAGTGCGATGAAAAACACAAAGAAGGTAAAAGAAAGGGCAAACTCAATGGCTACAAGCTAAAACGTTTAGATCTAACTGAAGCGCAACTTACTGCCGTCGAAGTTATTAAAGATGTAAGCAAAGCAAGTGGCAAAGAAATTGAGATAAAGTTAAAAGCCTATAAGCAAGCAGAGCGGTTATTAATTCATAGAACTGACTTTAACCCTGATGTTTGGCAAGCCCTTAGCAATGAATACCAAACTGATTTTCTGGCAATGGCGGTATTAAAAGCGAAAACCAAACATGACATTTGGAATCAACTTACTCCTGAGCAACAAGCCGCTGCAGGAGAAAAAATAAGCAGTAAATAGAGAAAACATAGGAAGAAAGGTAAAGAACACCAAAACCGAGAGTCAGTTTAAAACGTTCTAACCAGTACATATCTAAAAATGGCACCGCTTTGGTGCCGTTTTTGTCTAATACAAAAGAACCTCAACACCTTTTATAACAGTCTATTAACACAATATAACGGCTTGAAAATAAATAGATTCATTTAGCACTACATGTAAATTTGTTTTATGCTCTGCGCATATTTATATATGCCTTATTTTAAATAATAATTTTGTATTTTTGACTCAATCGGGCAACAAGGGAGCTTTATGCAAGACATCGAACTACGAACTTGTCTTGACCAATATTATGGCCAAATAAAATCGGTCATTTTGGACAAACAACACCCCATATCTGGGTTACTTCCTGCGAGCACTGCTGTCACAGTACATGGCAATTACCAAGATGCTTGGGTTCGAGACAACGTTTACAGTATTTTAGCCGTGTGGGGTCTAGCACTGGCCTACCGTAACTTAGATGATGATGGTGGGCGAGGCTTTGAATTACAGCAACGTACCGTAAAATTGATGCGTGCTTTATTACGTTCGATGATGGCGCAATCGGCAAAGGTAGAGAAATTCAAACGAACTCGCCAACCCATAGACGCATTACATGCCAAATACAATACTGCAACAGGTAATAGCGTTGTAGGTGATGATGAATGGGGTCATTTACAGCTTGATGCAACATCTGTTTTTCTACTGACTCTTACGCAAATGATTGCCTCAGGTTTGGAAATCATCTGGACCGATGAAGAAGTCAGTTTTATACAAAATTTAGTGTATTACATTGAGCGTGCCTACCGCACACCCGATTTTGGTATGTGGGAGCGAGGCGCTAAAAGTAATAGCGGCAATGTCGAGCTTAATGCCAGCTCGTTAGGTATGGCTAAAGCAGCCCTAGAGGCGTTGTCTGGCTTTAACCTTTTCGGCGCCAAAGGGTCACGTTCGAGCGTCATTCATGTCATCCCAGATAACATCGCACAGTCTAATATTACGTTAACGTCTATGTTACCTCGTGAGTCCAATACTAAAGAAACAGATGCAGCCCTACTTAGCATAGTGGGCTATCCTGCTTTTGCTGTCGACGACCCAGTACTTGCCAATAAAGTGCGTAACGACATCACTGATAAGTTAGAGGGCAACTATGGGCTCAAACGTTTTTTGCGTGATGGACATCAAACCGCTCTGGAAGATGAGGGCCGCCTGCATTATGAAGAACAGGAGCTAAAACAGTTTGAACATATTGAGTCAGAATGGCCGCTTTTTTATGCGTATTTATATTTAGATGCGATTTTTCGCGATGATACCCAACAAATAAGTCATTACCGAGCTCGTCTTGATGCTGTGCTAGTAGAACAAAATGGTCAAAAACTGCTACCTGAATTGTATTTTGTTGCAGAAGATTGTGTTGAACAAGAAAGACTTGTACCGGGCTCTCAACCGCGTATTCCGAATGACAACGTGCCACTGGTGTGGGCGCAAAGTTTATATTTGCTCGGTTGTTTACTCGAAGATGGGCTATTGCGCCCAGGCGATTTAGATCCTCTCGGACGTAGGCATCACAAGATACCTAAAAAACCTGTGGTTCAGCTTATGTTTTTGGCTGAGGATGAAGCGTTACAACAAGAGTTGGAAGCCTATGGCGTGCAGACACAAACTATTCAAGATATTTCACCGGTGCAGGTATATCATCCTGAGGATATCGCCAGCATACATGCACAAATTGGAAAATGCGATGAACTAGGTCTCACTGGGCGTATCCCTAGAAAATTGAAAAGTTTAACCACCAGCCGTGTTTATATGATGGGCAAAAAACGCGCCATATGCCTGACACCTTCTTTTATTCAGAAAGATTTTTTCCTCAGTTATGACATTGAGTTTTTAGTACGTCGCTTTAAGTCAGAGCTTAGTTATCTTCACCGGCATTGGACTGAATTAGGACGCCCTACTGTTACCGTGTTGCTGACTCACAATTTGCTGGACACGGACCGTAGTACCTTCTATACCTTGATGAAACAGATTGCCAGCGGTGATGTAGACGGTATACCTGTGCGCCATGATATAATGGCGCAGTTATTAAATACGGCAGCGGTTGAGCATGTGGAGCACCTAAAAGACTTAATTTTACCTGACCAACCATTAGCTAGCCTGTTGTCTCAATCTTGTGTATTGACCTTAGCTGGAGAGCATAAAAAATTATCACCAAGTGAAGAACTTGAAATCGCATTACAAAAAGATACTGGCATATTGGAGTCTAGATTAGGACAAGCGACTAATCTTTACGAACAAATAGCGCTACTGACTAAACTAGTCGAGCTAGAATCGATGCACACTAAAATTCACATCCATAATCAGCAGCGCAGTTTGCTCGATTTGATTGAAGAAGTGTATACCCAAGCAGGTAGACTGCGGCTTTGGTCAGTGTTGCGACAAGCGTCTGGATTACAAGGCAAAATTGATGGGGACATTGGCCTAGCAGTGGGCGACTTATTAGTCGCACAAAAGTTTATTCAGGTAGGTCGATCATATCATGATGAGTCGTTGATCACGCGCCCATTAAGTGACGAGGAGCTTATGCAGCGAATTGTACAATATTGCCGAGAAGATGTGCGCGATCAAATTTTAACCCAAGAGGTGTTGCTGTACTTGGGTCTGTTAATCAAAGCTAGGCCGGAGTTATTTAGCGAACTATTAACTTTGCGTGCAAGTCTTTTGATCATTCTGCTAACGAGTCAAATTACCAGATCCCAAGACACCACGAGCGATGAGGCCTATGAAATATTGATGGACATGCCACCATCAGAAATTCAATCACGCTTAGAAGCGGTGCTGGAAAATTATCAAACTCTAGCTGAACTTCCACAAAAGCTCGAAACATTGCATGCTCAAGGCAATACAGAACAATTAAACTGGCAGCAAGATTTGGGCTTAGAACAGCTCGTAACCCCAGTCGATGGTTGGCTGGTTTGGCGTCAGCACCAAGGTATACTCGACCGGCGTTCAACAGAATTTTTGGCAAAAATTTGGAGGGTTTTGAAACATACCAGCGGCCTAGTTATTGGCAACAAAATGGATAAGCGCAACCGTATTAGCAGTGACTTAGTATTCAGTGATATGACCGAGGGGGAAAATGCTTTCGCGTTATTAATCGAACATATGTTTAACAACATTCATGCAGCAGAATACCGTCAACTGACTATTGAAACACTCACAGCGTTAGCTAGCTTCTTTGAACAAAACCCAAGTTTAATAGTGGTAGAAGCGATAGTCATTGACGTGACCATAGGTCATGCAGTGAACCTTGCATATGTCAAAGAATTCCCTGAACGGCAACAACACTACGACGAACACAAAAGCCATGCTTGGGAGAGCTTTTACCAGCAATCACCCGTGCATAGCACTACCTTCATCATTTCAGCGTTAAATCACTTATTAACCATCAAACAGGATTTATGAGCCAAAGACCATGTCACTAAATCTGGTTGTCTGTGGTCATGAGCAACCAGTGCGATGGTTTTTTGAATCTTATATGAAACCATTATTAAGTAACCTGAGCTCTGGATAAGTAGATGAAATTCAACATCAGCCTAACAATCAACAGTCTTAAAAACACACTTTGTTGATCATTTTCTGCAAAATATTCACAGTGGGATTAACGTAATCCAGAGACATATATTCGTCAGCTTGATGGGCTTGTTCAATACTGCCTGGACCTAAAACAATAGTATCGCAGCCTAGTAGATTGATAAATGGCGCTTCGGTGGCATAGTTAGCACTTTGGTATTTTTTACCAGTGAGCTGTTCAGCCAGTGCCAAAATATTTTGTTCATCACGACAGGCAAAAGCGGGCGCAGTGGGATACATCAAATCCAAACTTAAACGGTTAGGATATTTTGCAAAAACGGGGGCCAACGCTTCATCAATCATGGCAAGCGCTTGCGCATCGCTTAATTCAGGTACTGCGCGCAAATCAAAGTTAAGCTTACAATGCCCGCAAATACGATTTTCAGCATCGCCACCGTGGATATGGCCTAAATTCATGGTGACATGGGGCACACTGAAAGCTTCATCATGGAACTGCGTTTTTAGTCTGCTTTGCAAGTCCATCAACTGACCAATCGCCTGATACATAATTTCAATGGCGTTGACACCTTTATCAGGGTCGCTCGAGTGCCCCGCTTTACCCTGAATATTTAAACTTTGGGCAATATGTCCTTTGTGTTTATAGATGGGTACCAGTTCAGTCGGCTCACCAATAATCGCCATACTTGGCTTAATCATTTGTTGCTCAGCAAAAAATCGTGCGCCGGCCATGGATGTTTCTTCATCTGCTGTGGCCAATATGTACAAAGGTTTATTCAACTTATAAAGGGGAGTCGTTTTTAATGCTTCAAGGATAAAGGCAAAAAAACCCTTCATATCACAACTACCTAAACCAAACAGCTTGCCATCCGCTTGTTTGACTTTAAAAGGGTCGGATTGCCAACGTCCTTCATCAAAAGGCACTGTGTCTGAGTGACCACACAGCAACAGCCCCCCCTCACCACTGCCAATTTTGGCCAACAGATTAAACTTGTTGCGAGTACCAGGGACTTGTTGAATAGTTATGGAAAATCCCAATTCACTAAACCAGCCTGCTAAAATGTCAATTAGGGGCCTATTTGTTTGATCAATTTTTTCGTCAAAGGCACTAATAGACGGGGTTTTAATGATAGTTTCATAGAGTTCTAAGAAAGATAAATTTGGCATAACCACCCAATTAAATAATTATTCACTTTTATTGCATAAATATATAACACATGGCATTCTATAGGCCTATCAGAAACAATCAATAAATAAAATAATTGTTTCAGTGTCATTGTCATTGTTTATTACTGTAACTTGTTTTGGTTAGATAACGAATATGTACCACTTAATTTCCCAGTTTGTTTCCCTACCTAGCTTCGCCAGCATGCTGTATCGACGATAGTCGAACCGTTAGCGTATAGCTCACTCTTTGCTTTAAACTATGTACTTTTTTGCAAAGAGTGCTTTTTAAGTTTTTCGCCTTCAATATTTAATATACGACTCATATAGAGTCATTAGAGAAATTTCCCATGATCAAAACCTGTATTATTGGAGCCAGTGGATATACTGGCGCTGAGTTGGCCGCACTAGTGCATCGCCATACCCAATTTGAATTAGCCGCTTTGTATGTTTCCACTAATAGTGCTGATGCAGGCAAGTCTTTGGGTGAACTTCATCCTCAATTTTTTAACATCATTGATTTACCATTGCAGCCTATCGATGAAGCCACATTATCTGTCTTAGCAGACAGTTTTGACCTAATATTTTTGGCCACGCCACATGAAGCAAGCCATAAATGGATGAACGAGCTATGTGGCAAAGAAAGCGCTAAAAAAGCAGTGATCATGGATTTGTCAGGTGCCTTTAGAATAAAAAATAAACACACATTTGCAGAATATTATGGCTTCGAACACCTCGCGGATACATTACTAGCTAAGGCGGTGTATGGTTTGGCTGATTGGCATCAAGAGCAAATTAAAAATGCAAATTTAGTGGCTGTGCCGGGTTGTTACCCCACAGCCTCTTTAACAGCGCTTAAGCCCTTACAACACAATGCCATACTTGATACTGCGCATTTTCCTATTATCAACGCAGTATCTGGCGTATCAGGGGCAGGAAGAAAAGCAGCATTGAGTAGCAGTTTTACCGAAGTCAGCTTACAGGCATACAGTGTATTGGGGCATAGACATCAGCCTGAAATTAATGATTATTTAGGCACCGATGTCATTTTCACCCCCCATTTAGGTAATTTTAAGCGCGGTATATTAGCGACGATCACGGTAAAAACGGCAGCCGGTGTGAACGAGCAACAGGTTACCGACGCCTACCAGCAAGCATACCAAGGCAATCCTATTATAAGGCTCAGAAATAGCTGGCCTAAAATTGACGACGTCGTTGGCACACCTTTCTGTGACCTTTTCTGGAAATTAGATAGCAAAACTGGCTACCTTGTTATTACCAGTGTGATTGATAACTTATTGAAAGGCGCGGCATCTCAAGCAATACAATGTGCTAATTTGCGCTTTGGCTTTGAGTCTCATATTGGATTGGTAAATTAACTATGAGAAATAATGAGAGCAATAGACATATATTAGTCATCAAGGTTGGCGGCGCGTTTATGCAAGCTGAAGATGCGGCTTTAGCATTGCTAACCACTATTAATAAGTTACAGAAAAGCTTTATTGTGGTGTTAGTACATGGCGGCGGCGCTATGGTGGAAACGTTACTGAGTGCGCTTAACCTGACCAGCCAAAAAATTGATGGTTTGCGGGTAACCCCTAAAGAGCATATGCCGTTCATCACGGGTGCACTGGCAGGTACCGCTAATAAACAACTATGCGGATTAGCCATTCGAGCTGGTCTTAGCCCAGTTGGCTTGAGTTTGTTAGATGGCAAAATGTGCCATGCAACCATGATGCGGGAAGAGTTGGGAGCAGTAGGTTCAGTCGAGCCTGGCGATGCAACCTTGTTGAAGGCATTGGCCGCCACACATATGCTCCCTATCATCAGTTCCATCGGTGCTGATAACCAAGGCAACTTACTCAATGTGAATGCGGATCAAGCAGCCACGGTGATTGCCCAGTTATTAGACGCAGAGTTACTGTTATTGTCTGATGTGCCTGGCGTGTTAGATGCTAATAAAAATCTGATTGAACACTTAGACATTGAGCAAATCACAACGCTCATCGCACAAAACGTTATTTGTGACGGCATGATAGTCAAAGTACAAGCTGCGCTAACAGCAGCCAATAGCTTAGGTCGCAGCGTCACTATTGCCAGTTGGAAAGATGCAGAAAAGTTGCTCGGCTTATTGCAACAACAAACAATAGGCAGCAAAATCGCCCCCCAAATAAATACATATAATGACGAGGCTTGATTATGAAACAAGATCTTCTTTCATTTAAAGATTGGACTGCAGAGCAATTACACAATTTGTTAACCTTGGCTAAAACCATCAAAAAAAATCCTGCGGGTTATCGCAAGGCCTTAGATGGTTTGTCGATTGTCGCCTTATTTGAAAAACCTTCATTGCGTACCCGTGTAAGTTTTGATATCGGTATTAATAAGTTAGGCGGCCATATGGTGTACCTAGACACCCAATCAAATAAATTGACTGGTAGAGAAGATGTCAAAGATATGGGCGCAAACTTGGCCTGTTGGGCAGATGCCATTGTGTCACGTGTTTTTTCACATAACACCTTAGAACAATTAGCTGAATCATCTAAAGTACCTGTCATCAATGCATTGTGTGATATGTATCACCCCTGCCAAGCGGTAGCTGATTACCTGACTATCAGCGAACATTACGACGACTTAAGCAAAGTAAAGTTAGCCTATATTGGTGATGGTAATAACGTCACACATTCACTGATGTTGGTTGGAGTAGCACTAGGTTGTGAAGTCGTTGTCATCACACCAAAAGGTTACGAAGTTGATGAAAACATCATAAAGCTAACCCAAGCGCGTGCCCAGCAGTTTGGCGGAAAGCTAACCGTGAGCACGGACATCAACGCAGCAAATGGTTCACAAGTTTTATATACAGACACTTGGCTTTCGATGGGTGACGAGACGCCATTAGCCGATATCAAAGACACGTTTTCTGGTTACGAAATTAACGAAACGTTGATGGAAAAAACCGGTGCTAAATTTGTACTACATTGTCAACCAGCCCACAGAGATTTAGAAATCAGCAGCAGCTTGATCGACAGTGATGCATCATTATTAATGCAACAAGCTGAAAATCGTATGCATGGACAAAACGCTATTTTGGTACAATTGCTAGCTAGCGATTTCGAACCAAGAAATTAAGAAAGCGGCTACGATTTTGGTAGCAAAGTAACAAGCACAAATATTGAGTAAAGCGCTAAATATATGGCGTTTTGTTAAAAAATTAAGAAATAGGAAAAAACATGGCGATTCAGGCAAAAAAAGAATTCAAAAAAGTAGTGTTGGCATATTCAGGTGGATTAGATACATCCGCTATCATTCCTTGGTTAATCGAAACCTATAACTGTGAAGTTATCGCTTTTGCAGCCGATGTGGGTCAAGGTGATGAGGAGTTGATTGGACTCCGTGAAAAGGCGCTCGCCACTGGCGCAAGTGAATGTTATATCGTTGATTTGAAAGAAGAGTTTGTTGCTGACTATATTTACCCCACCATTACTACTGGCGCTGTTTACGAAGGTGAGTACTTACTAGGGACGTCTATGGCGCGTCCTATCATTGCCAAAGCGCAAGTCGAAATTGCCCTAAAAGTGGGTGCGGATGCTCTTTGTCATGGATGTACTGGTAAAGGTAACGACCAAGTTCGTTTTGAAGGCACCTTTGCTGCTCTTGCTCCAGAATTAGCGGTGATAGCCCCTTGGCGTGAATGGGACATGGTATCTCGAGAAGATTTACTGGATTACCTAGCAGAACGAAATATTGAATGCTCTGCTTCTTTGACTAAAATTTATAGCCGTGACGCAAACGCTTGGCATATATCTCACGAAGGTGGTGAGTTAGAAGATCCTTGGTGTGAACCCACTAAAGGGATCTGGACGTTAACCGTTGATCCAGAAGACGCCCCAGATAAACCAGAACGGGTGCAACTTAGCTTTGAAGAAGGCAAGTTAACCAAAGTAAATGGTGAATCATTAACACCTTACGGCGTTTTAATGGCCCTTAACAAAATTGCAGCAGCCCATGGTGTAGGTCGTATCGACATCGTTGAAAACCGTTTAGTGGGCATGAAATCTCGAGGTTGTTACGAAACGCCAGGCGGCACACTCATGATGAAAGCGTATAAGGCCCTAGAGTGTTTGGTCTTAGACAAAGCATCACTTAAATACCGCGAACAAATCGGTCTTGAGTACTCACATGTGATGTATGATGGCCGTTGGTTCACAGCCTTAAACGATTCACTTCTAGCTGGCGCTGCAAGCTTCGCACAAAAAGTCACTGGAGAAATAGTAATTAAATTGTACAAAGGCCAAGCCACGGTTACCCAAAGAAAATCTCCAAACAGTTTGTACTCTGAAGACTTCGCCACATTTGGCGCGGATGATGTTTACGACCAAAGCCACGCCGAAGGTTTCATCCGTTTATACAGCTTATCTAGCCGTATTGAAGCGATGAACAAAAAAGGCTTAGCCTTTAAAAATACAGGTAGCGAATAATGAGCTTGTGGGGCGGGCGTTTTCAAGATGGCAGCAGTGCGATGTTTAGAAAGGTGAACGATTCGTTACCCTTCGACCGTGCACTCGCTAGCCAAGATATCCGCGGTTCTATCACTTGGTCAAAAGCGATATACAAAGCCGGTGTATTGAGCCAGGACGAACAACAGCAGCTTGAACAAGCGCTGCAAGCTTTGTTAGTTAAAGCCGAAACAGGCACCTTGGACTTTGACGCAAGCGATGAAGAAGATATTCATAGCTTTGTTGAGGCCACACTGATTGAACAACTCGGTGATATTGCTCGCAAATTACATACGGGTCGCAGCCGTAATGATCAAGTGGCCACTGATTTTAGATTGTGGACACGTGAACACGTTGACTTATTGATTACCGACTTAGAAAACGTCAAAGCCTCTTTAGTAGGCACGGCTAATAACAACAAAACGGTTATTTTGCCCGGTTATACCCACTTACAACGTGCACAACCGGTGCGTTACCCTCACTGGTGTTTAGCCTATGTGGAAATGTTTAAACGAGACATCAGTCGCTTACGTGACTTAAGAGTGCGCTTAAACCAGTCCCCATTAGGTTGTGGCGCGTTAGCAGGGACCACTTACCCTATTGATCGTTATGACATTGCCAATGAGCTGGGCTTTGATGGCCCCTGTTTAAATAGCTTAGATGCGGTATCGGATCGGGATTTTGTATTGGAGCTTTTATTTGCTGCCAGCACCAGCATGATGCACATGTCACGTATGGCCGAAGACTTGATTTTCTTCAACTCTGGTGAAGCCGGATTTATTACCTTAGGTGATGAAGTGACCTCTGGCTCATCATTGATGCCACAAAAGAAAAATCCTGATGCGCTAGAACTGATGCGTGGTAAATGTGGCCGGGTATTTGGAAGTTTGCAAGGCATGTTAGTGACCATGAAAGGGTTACCCCTTGCTTACAACAAAGATATGCAAGAAGACAAAGAAGGTTTGCTGGATGCGGTGACTCAGTGGCATATCTCTTTATGTATTGCTTGTGAGGTAATAGACAGTATCAAGTTAGACTCAGAGCGTTGTGCTAAGGCAGCTCGTGAAGGCTATGCGAATGCCACTGAATTAGCCGATTACTTAGTAGCTAAAGGTATCCCCTTTAGAACCGCCCATGATATTTCGGGTCAAGTGGTATTAGCAGCACTAGAGAAGAAAAAAGCCATTGAAGAGTTAAGCATTGCTGAGTTGCAGCAATTCTCAGACTTAATTGAAAACGATGTATATGAAATATTGCAACTAGAATATTTAGTGAATAAACGCAACATCTTGGGTGGTACGGGGATTGACCCAGTAACAAAAGCGCTAAACGCTGAATTAGCGCAAATTAAGTAAGGATTATTTGTGGTCGTCTCACATATCGACAGTGTCAAAATCATTCGCAATTCGGCGCCATACATTAACGCACACAGGGGTAAAACCTTTGTATTGATGTTTGGTGGCGAAGCCATAGAAGAAGCTAACTTTGCTAACATCATTCATGATATTGCCTTGTTAAACAGCTTAGGTGTGCGTTTGGTTTTAGTGCATGGCGCAAGGCCACAAATAGATCAACGTGTGGCACTACGTAACTTGCCACCTCGCTTTCACCAAGGTCTTCGTATTACCGATAAACAAACCCTTGAATGTGTAAAAGACGCAGCGGGCTCGCTGCGGGCACAGGTAGAAGCGTTATTAACTATGGGGCTGGCTAATTCGCCTATGCACGGTTCACATATTCGAGTGTGTTCTGGCAATCTGGTGGTCGCCATGCCCATAGGTGTGCGCGACGGGGTAGACTTTGAAAATACCGGCTTAGTGCGCCGCATCGATGTGGATGGCATTAACGACCATCTCAATGATGGATCCATTGTGTTGCTATCCCCTATGGGATATTCAGCAACAGGCGAAGTCTTTAACTTGTCTCATGAAGACGTGGCGACCAAAGCAGCAATTGCACTTAAAGCAGACAAACTCATATTGTTTAATCACCAAGACGGTATTATTAGCAAAGAGGGCCGATTACTAAGAAATTTAGAGTTAGATGCGCTCTACGTTATGTTGGATGACCCTTTTTATGCCAATGAAAAACAATCACTACAAGCCATAGTCTCTAGTTTGGAAGCGGGCATTAGTCGTTGTCACTCTGTCAGTTACCGTCAAGATGGCGCCCTACTTCAAGAACTGTTTACCCGTGATGGCGCAGGCTCTCTTATATCCCAAACATCATATGAACAATTACGCCAAGCCAATATTGAAGATGTGGGCGGTATTCTTAAACTGATCAAACCTTTAGAAGAAAATGGTATTTTGGTGAAACGCTCTAGAGAGCATCTAGAACAAGAAATTGAACAATTTGCCTTGATAGAACGGGACGGCATGACCATAGCCTGCGCTGCACTCTATCCTTATATCGAAGATAAAATGGGTGAACTCGCCTGTGTGGCTACCCATAACGATTATCGAGGTGGAAATCGCGGCGAACGGCTATTAGATGCCATCAAAATACAGGCACGTGAACAAGGTTTAGACTTCATTTTTGTGCTCACTACTGTGACAGCCCACTGGTTTCAAGAGCAAGGCTTTGTTGAAATCAGTCTAGACGAATTGCCAACAAAGAAAAAACTGCTTTACAACTTTCAACGTAAATCTAAAGTGTTTAAGCTAGCAGTCTAAACACTGGTAAATTAGGCCTACAATGAAGTCATTCCTGATCCCCACAACACAACTTTTCGTTGTGTTGTTTATTAGCTGCATACTATCTGGCTGCGATTTATTCCAAGACCAAGCCATCAAAGATGCACAACAATTTATCAACCAACAAAAGATTGATAAAACCCAAGAAGACTGGAAAACAACGTTACCGCAACCCACCGAATTCATCTTTAGCCAAAATAAAACTTACCTCTGGCAATTAACGACCAATAAGGGTGAGATTGTTATCGAACTTATGCCAGATATTGCCCCCATGCATGTGTCTAGTACACTATATTTAACCACTTTAGGTTTTTACGACGACACCCTATTCCATCGTATTATCCCTGGTTTTATGGTTCAAGGTGGCGATCCAATAGGCACGGGGGGAGGTAACCCTGGTTACCAATATGCGGGGGAATTTAGTGGTGAATTGACACATTCTCAGGGCGGGCTGCTGAGTATGGCTAATTCGGGTCCCAATACCGACGGCAGCCAATTTTTCTTAACCTTTACGGCCACACCTTGGTTAGATGGCAAACACACTATTTTTGGGAAAATTATTCAGGGCATGGATGTACTCAAAAACATAGAAATACTCGGATCGAGGAGCGGCAAAACCAGTGAAGAAGTGTCACTCGTCACAGCGACTATTGTGGTCCAGTAAGCGCAGATTATTGCTTTAATGTTAGGTCCTGAAAATTCACAATAGGTTCGTTTTGTAAATTATCAAACAATTTAATAGTATGTTCTTTCTGCTGACTTTTAAGATATTTTCGAGCAAATTATATTAATAAAAAATGAATGAATTTATCGGCCATGAATTATCTGTTGTGACTTATTTCATTTATGCTGAGTCTATACATGCGGACTAACCTATAGTCACCCCAATTTCGCTGAACTATGATAAAGGATTAAGTAATGAGTAAAAAAGACGCATATATAGAAAAAGCCCAAGCTCAAATCGAGGAACAATCAGCCAAGCTTGAGCAACTTAAAGCAAAACTCAAAGGCGAAACTGCCAGCATCAAAATTGAAGGTCATAAGCGAATAGAAAAACTTGAATCAAATCTCGATGCGGCAAAAATCCGCTTAGCTGAAATTAAAGACTCAGCAGAGGACGCTTGGGAAGATTTAACAGAGCGTTTTGATAACCTAGCTGATGATGTCGGAGCTTCTGTCAAAAAGTTTTTAGGCAAATAAAAAAAAGCCGCAGAAGCGGCTTTTTTTAATCAAACTTACAAAAAAATTATTTAACGCCAGCAACCGCTTGTTTTGCCAGCGCAGTGATTTTATCCCAGTCACCATTGAGCATGACATCTTCTGGGGCTAACCAAGAGCCACCAGCACAACACACATTAGGTAATGCTAAATAATCATTGTAATTGCTTGGACTAATACCACCTGTTGGGCAAAATTTAATATCAGGGAAAGGACCACCTATAGCTTTAAGGGCTTTCACGCCACCTGATGCTTCGGCAGGGAAAAATTTCAAATGGGTATAACCATGATCAACAGCTGTCATCAATTCTGAAATAGATGAAATACCAGGAATAAGCGCAATATTGCCTTCGATTCCAGCCTTGAGTAAATCAGAAGTTAATCCTGGGCTAATAGCAAATTTAGCACCTGCATCAATGACTTGTTGCAATTGAGCACGATTTGTCACAGTGCCTGCTCCGATAATGGCTTCTGGTACTTCTTTAGCAATTTTCGCAATCACTTCTAGGGCAGCGTCTGTGCGCAAAGTCACTTCTAATACCCGAATGCCTCCAGCGATAAGTGCTTTAGCCAATGGTACAGCGTGTTCAACATTTTTAATCACCAATACAGGCACAACAGGCCCTTGACTGAATATTTCTTCTGATGTCATTTTCCAATTCATTGTCATTGAACTTAACCTTTACAATTTTGATTTAAATAAGCCATCGCACCAATCAAACCATGATCCGGCTCGGTAATGATGAAAGTCGGTATGCAAGCTACATAGTCACGAAATCGCCCCTTGGCTTCAAAACGCGCCCGAAAATCACTTTTTTTAATAAAATTGGTGAAACGAGGGGCAATGCCACCTCCAATATACACGCCACCACGTGTCCCTAAATTAAGGGCAAGGTTTCCTGCAAAACTACCCAAGATTTTGCAGAATTGTGACAATGTAGCCACGCTTAATGGACAACTACCGTCAAGGGCTCGTTCAGTGATATCAGCAGGCTCATCTAATGGTGCTAATAATCCTTTATGCTTAGCAATAGCTTGATATATATGCACCAAACCACGACCAGACAGTACTTCTTCAGCAGATGCATGACCTAATTTATCGGTTAAAAATTGCCAAATGGTGAGATCCACTTCATCCACTGGAGCAAAATCAACATGACCACCCTCACCATCTAGTGCCAGCCAACCTTCTGAAGTATGAGTTAAGTGTTTAACCCCAAGTCCAGTACCGGGGCCAAAAACAGCAATGTTGTCAAAATCATTTGCATGCCCTTGGCCAACTTGTTCTTTCTGTTGATTGCTTAATACAGTCACTGCATAGGCAACTGCAGTGAAATCGTTAATCACCCCTATCCAATCTAAGCCTAGTTCAACTTGTAATTGGGAAATAGAAAACTGCCAGTCATTGTTGGTCATAGAAATTACGTCACCATTCACTGGGCAAGCGACACCTAAACAACCAGCTGTAAAATTCATCTCAGGAAATTCAGCGATATAAGCACTAATAACAGTGCTTATGGTCTTATAATTACTACACAAATATTTTTTGATATGACACAGTGTGCCATTTTCTAATTGTGCCAAACGAATATTAGTACCACCTACATCCGCAACAAATTTTGACATGGTGTTAATCCTGCCCAACAAACAAGGAGCAAGCGCCCTGCTCTGCTCCGGTTAATGTTGAACGCATGCCGGCAAACATTTCACGGCCCATGCCAATTTGATGTTTTGCAAGGTCGGGCACCTTAGCCTCGCGCTTGGCTAATTCTGCTTCACTGATAAGAATATCCATCGCACCAGTTTCAGTATTAAGTTCGAGCATATCACCAGTTTGTACCTTGGCTAATATACCGCCTTTTAATGCTTCAGGAGTGACATGGATAGCCGCTGGCACTTTACCTGAAGCGCCAGACATACGTCCGTCTGTGACCAATGCCACTTTAAAACCTCTGTCTTGGAGTACCGCCAGAGGTGGCGTCAAACTGTGTAACTCAGGCATACCTATAGCAGAAGGCCCTTGAAAGCGCACGACCACCACACAATCCTTATTTAGCTCACCGGCTTTAAACGCCGCGTGCAACTCAAACTGGTCTTCAAATACCACAGCGGGTGCTTTAATTTTGCAATGTGGTTCACGTAAAGCAGAGGTTTTCATTACTGCACGGCCTAAATTACCGCACAACACCGATAAACCACCGTTAGCCTTAAATGGGTCTTTAACGGTAGCAACGACTTGTTTATCAAATGATTCTTTTGGCCCGTCGCGCCATATCAGTTCGCCATGTTCGATCATTGGTTCTTTGGTGTATTGCTCTAAGCCTTGTCCACATATGGTTTGCACGTCGTTATGCAATAACCCACCTTCTAGTAATTCTCTGATCAACAATGCCATACCGCCTGCTGCGGTGAAGTGGTTAATATCAGCCGAACCGTTGGGATATATACGGGTTAATAAAGGCACTGCACTGGAGATATCAGCAAAATCATCCCAGTTAACGATGAATCCAGCCGCTTTAGCCACAGCAACTAGATGCATGGTGTGATTGGTTGAACCGCCGGTAGCCAGCAATCCTACTAAACCATTCACTATGGCTTTAGCATCCACTATATGGCCGATGGGGCGATATTCGTCTCCTAAATCAGTAATGCGGGTAACTTGCCTTGCGGCTGCATCGGTTAACGCATCACGTAATGGTGTGCCCGGATTAACAAATGACGAACCAGGAAGATGTAGCCCCATGATTTCCACGACCAATTGATTACTATTGGCAGTGCCATAAAAAGTACATGTGCCTGCTGAATGATAGGATTTTGATTCGGCATCAAGTAACTCTTCACGGCCAACTTTACCTTCGGCATAAGCTTGGCGCACTCGCGCCTTTTCTTTGTTTGGGAGACCTGAAGGCATGGGCCCTGCAGGGACAAATACCGTAGGCAAATGTCCAAAACTCAACGCACCAAGCAACAAACCAGGGACAATTTTGTCGCAAATACCCATCATCAAGGTACCATCAAACATATTATGTGAAAGCGCAACAGCTGTGGCCATTGCAATCACATCACGGCTCATCAGGCTTAAATCCATGCCCGGCGTACCTTGGGTAACACCGTCACACATAGCGGGTACACCACCAGCAAATTGGGCGACACTACCAACCGCATTAATCGCCCGCTTTAGCTGAGCCGGAAAGGCTTCATAAGGTTGATGAGCCGAAAGCATATCGTTATAAGAAGACACTATCGCAATATTCGATTTAGTCATGCTACGCAAGTCGGATTTATCTTCGGTGCCACAAGCAGCAAAGCCATGAGCTAAGTTGCCACAAGACAACGAGCCACGATGGGGGCCTTGCAAGCGTGCACTTTCAATCTTTTCTAAATAACTTTTCCGCGTACTTTGGCTACGCTGAATAATTCGGTCTGTGACTTCTTGAATAACAGGGTTCATCAATTTTTCCTATAACTTAAATTTAATCAGGGCGCCCACAGAAGCTCAACATCAGAGTTATTGATGACGGCTCTAATTGGCATAGCTAAGGCGTTGTCGCCCGACAGAACGGTATTTAGCACCTCTTTTTTGCTTTCACCGGTGAGATGCAAAAATATTTGATTGCTGTTTAATAATGCTGGCAAGGTCAAAGACATACGTTGATTGGGTGCGGTGGTAGGCTGAACCGCAATAAATGAATTGCCTGACTCAAGATCTAAGCCTTGGGCAATTTGTTCTGAGCAAGGGAACAAAGACGCAGTGTGGCCATCTTCACCCATACCTAGGATCAGCACATCAAAGGGAGTGCGCATTTTTTGTAAATTATCGGTACAGGTTAATACTGCCTCTTCTGCATCGCCATGTTGTGTTTTCAAGGGCACAAAATGAGCATCAGCAGCATTGTTGATGAGTAACTGAGTGCGAAGCATCTTTTCGTTGGATGCATCGTCGGTATTATCTACCCAGCGCTCATCTGCCAAACTGATATCCACTTTGTCCCACTCTAGGTTGGATCTTGACAATATATTAAACAGGTCAGCTGGGGTATTCCCACCTGACACGACTAGGCTTGCTCGACCATTTTCTTCGATGCCATCTCTCAGTAATTTTGTAATTTTGCGAGAGAATGCAGTATTGAGTTGTGCGGTTGTTCTAAATTTAGATTGTGTTAAGGCCATTATTTTTTCCCCATGCGGCTTTCATACCAAGCTCTATCTTCACGAGCGAGTAACGCGATTGACGCTACTGGCCCCCATGTACCGGCCTGATAAGGTTCAGGTGGTTCGTTGCTGTTTTTCCAAGCAGCTAGGATACCATCAACCCACTTCCATGCGGCCTCTACTTCGTCACGACGAACAAATAAGGCTTGATTACCCAACATGACTTCCAATAACAGCTTTTCATAGGCATCAGGGATACGTTCATCTTTGAAGGTGTCAGAAAAGCTCAAATTCAACTTAGATTTTTGCAAGTCCATTGAACTCTTTCCTGTGAGTCCTGGCACTTTGTTCATGACAGTGACTTCAACCCCTTCGTCTGGCTGCAAACGAATGGTGAGTTTGTTCGGGGGTAATTCCGTGAAACTGTCTTTAAATAAATTATGGGGTTGACGCTTAAAGAAAATATTTACTTCACTGGTTTTATTGGGTAAGCGTTTACCGGTACGCAAATAAAATGGTACACCAGCCCAACGCCAATTATCCAATTCGACTTTTAATGCAATAAAGGTTTCCGATTCGCTGGATGTATTCGCATCAGGCTCATCTAAATAACCTGGCACTTCTTGGCCTTTCACAAATCCACCGACATATTGACCACGAACGGTTTTCTGACGAACATTGCTCGCATCAATAGGGCGTAATGCTTTCAGTACCTTGAGTTTTTCATCGCGAATACTATCCGCATCCAAATTGGCAGGTGGCTCCATCGCAATCAAAGTCAGAATTTGTAACAAGTGGTTTTGCACCATGTCACGCATTTGCCCAGCTTCGTCAAAGTACCCCCACCGGCCTTCAATGCCGACAGATTCAGCGACACTAATTTGCACATGGTCGATGCAATTGTGATCCCAGTTAGTGGCAAATATCGAGTTAGCAAAACGCAAAGCGATCAAATTCAGAACCGTCTCTTTTCCCAAATAATGATCAATTCGGTAAATCTGACTTTCATCAAAGAACTCTGCAACTTGATCGTTGATCACTTTAGATGATGCTAAGTCGTGGCCAATGGGTTTTTCTAAGACAACACGCATGCTTTTATCGATAATGTTAGCCGCTTTCAAACCAAGACAAATATCACCAAAGATGGAAGGAGGCGTAGCAAAATAACACACCATCAAACGCTGGGGATCGACATGTTCTTTAAAGGCTTTGTAACTATCTGGGTTTTTCATATCGACTAATACATAGTCTAATTTCTCAGAAAATCGTTTCCAAGTATCTAGGCAAAGCGTCTCTTTTGAAAAGTTTTCAATATTTTCTTTTACGAGTGCCACATACTCTTCTCTACTCATATCTTGACGCGCCACACCGATCACTTTTGTTTCGGCATGCATCAAATCAGCTTTTTCGAGTTGATATAAAGAAGGTAAAAGTTTACGTCTGGCCAAATCGCCTTTTGTGCCAAACAACACGAAATCACAGGGTTCGAATGAATTTTCCAAAACCATTTTTTTTGCCTACTTTATTTGATAGATAGTGTTAACTGTCATAACCAATTGTCGTTACAACCCATTCACCAACGCATAATGTAAAACTTAACATTATATGTAGTAAGTTTACAACTTTTACAAGCTTTTAGCGGGTAAAATTGTCATTATGAGTACTGTACTCCCTTAAATAGAAAGAATTCCTGTTAAAAAATTACAACTATAGTACTCTGAGCATATAAGCCAAGCTTAAAACTCGCAGTTGAGTGGAACCATTATAATGAAGTTTTGGATGCGCGCATGAATATTCTAGAAAAAATAACCCAACATAATTCTGTTTTTAGTAAGTCTGAGCGTAAGGTTGCAGAGGTCATATTAGCGAATCCACAAACGGCGATACACAGCAGTATTGCCACGCTCGCAAAAATGTCAGGCGTAAGTGAGCCGACAGTGAATCGCTTCTGCCGCAGACTAGATACTAAAGGTTATCCAGATTTTAAATTACATTTAGCACAAAGCCTCGCGAATGGAACACCTTATGTAAATCGTCATGTTGAAGAAAACGATGGCCCCGAAGAATATACCCATAAAATTTTTGAATCCACTATGGCCTCACTCGAAGTAGCTCGCCAATCAGTTGACATAGCCGCCATTAACCGTGCAGTAGACTTACTCACTCAAGCACAAAAAATATCTTTTTTTGGATTAGGTGCTTCCGCTTCAGTTGCCCACGATGCTTTAAATAAATTTTTCCGATTTAACGTTCCGGTCATCTATTTTGAAGATATAATCATGCAACGTATGAGCTGCATAAATTCCGGTGAAGGTGACGTGGTCGTCTTAATTTCTCATACTGGGAGAACAAAAAGTTTGGTAGAAATAGCCCAAATAGCCAGAGGAAATGATGCAACCGTTATGGGTATTACCTCTAAAGATAGCCCGCTAGCCAAAGAGTGTAGTTTGGTGTTATCCCTAGAAGTCCCAGAAGATACCGATATGTATATGCCTATGGCATCCCGTATTGCTCAGCTTGTACTCATTGATATTTTGGCCACAGGTTTCACCCTCAGAAGAGGAAATAAATTCAGAGAAAACCTCAAACGTGTAAAAGATACCTTGCGCGGTTCAAGGTTTGATAAGCGCAGCGATTAAGCTAATAACCTACCTTATTCTAATAAAATAGAGCCCATAGGCTCTTTTTTATTAGAATAATTTCACTTTATGAGGGGTTTGCACTACTATTTTTGTAATTAAATTACAGTTTTGTTAATTTATAACCATCTAATTTTTAAGATCTCCGCAATGGGAATTATAGCTTTATAGAGGCTATGCTTAATTTATTGAACTGAGCCAAGTCTAAGCAATACGTATTGCGAAGATAGGCAACATATACGCATAACAACAGAGCACCCAAACTATGTTAAGAAGAACAAAAATACTTGCAACCCTAGGTCCATCTACAGACACCGTGGAACAAATTGAAGCGATTATTAAAGCCGGAACCAATGTGGTTAGAATGAACTTTTCTCATGGAACGGCTGAGGATCATATTAATCGAGCCGAAAAAGTGCGTACAGCAGCAAAAAAGTTAGGTAAATACGTCGCCATTTTAGGTGACTTGCAAGGGCCAAAAATTCGTGTGGCCAAGTTCGTTGATGGGTCTATTATCTTAAAGATTGGCGATCACTTCATTCTAGATGCAGATATGGGTCGTGATGATGGCAACCAGCAAGCGGTTGGCATTGATTATAAAGCCTTACCCCAAGACGTCATCAATGGCGATTTATTGTTACTTGATGATGGACGTATTCAACTCAAGGTGACGAGTGTTGAAGGTAATAAAGTACATACCGAAGTCACAGTTGCCGGTAAATTATCAAATAATAAAGGCATTAACCGTCAAGGCGGTGGTTTATCTGCTGAAGCACTCACCGCCAAAGATAAAGAAGATATTGTGACCGCAGCAAAGATTGGTGTGGACTATCTGGCGGTGTCTTTTCCACGTTCTGGTGACGACTTGCGTTATGCCCGTCAACTCGCTAAAAAAGCAGGTTGTTATGCCATGATATGCGCTAAAGTAGAACGCGCAGAAACCGTTGCCTCTGACGAAGCCATTGACGACATCATCGAAGCATCTGACGCAGTGATGGTTGCTCGTGGCGACCTAGGTGTTGAAATTGGTGATGCTGAGTTAGTCGGTGTGCAGAAGAAACTTATCGCTCGCTCTAGGCAGCTAAACAAAGTTGTGATTACCGCCACGCAAATGATGGAGTCGATGATCACAAGCCCGATGCCTACTCGAGCTGAAGTGATGGACGTAGCGAATGCAGTATTAGATGGCACTGACGCCGTCATGTTATCAGCCGAAACAGCCGCAGGTGAATACCCAGTAGAAACGGTACAAGCTATGGCACGTGTCTGCGTTGGTGCAGAGACGCATCCCAGCGTCACTATTTCAAAGCACAGAATGGATGAATCCTTTAGCTCTGTTAGCGAAACAGTTGCCCTCAGCGCTGTTTACTCAGCCAACCACTTAAGTACCATAAAAGCAATTGTTTCCTTAACCGAAAGTGGTAGCACACCTTTGTTAATGTCACGCATGACGACCTCGCTGTCCATTTATGCTATGTCTAGACACGAAAACACGCTAAATAAAATGGCATTGTACCGTGGTGTTATGCCCGTGTTTTTTGATTCAAGAGGCAGTGATCCTGGCCAACTTAAAAATGATGTAGTAGCCATTTTACTTGAAAAAGGCATTTTGGAGCCAGGCGACCAATTCATTATGACTTACGGCGATGTTATGGAAACGATCGGCGGTACTAATGCTTGTAAGATTGTTACAGCCTAGTTAAAACCTATAAATAGAACATTCTAGTAACTGTTCAGAATATAAAACGAGTCCTTTAGGCTCGTTTTTTTTGCGCTGTTATTCACCTTCTTATGAATTAAGATTCCAGCACTTTATCAATCAAGAGTGCATCTATTTATCAATAAAAAATATAGTTAGCTATTACCCAAATAAATTAAAATTATCGATGATCCCCATTACACTAAACACACTTAAAGTAATGGGAGTGCGTAATGAGTACAAATAAAGAATTCGATATTATTATTTATGGTGCAACGGGTTTTACAGGCCGATTGGTTGCAGAGTATTTGGTGACACAGTACGCTGGCGATAGTTCGGTAAAATGGGCAATGGCTGGAAGAAGTGCTGAAAAACTCGCTCAAGTGCGAGATGAAATTGGTGCACCTGTAGATACGCCTTTGGTTGTCGCCGACTCTGAAGACCTAAGCTCAATCCAAGCAATGTTAGACAGCACAAAACTTGTGTTAACGACTGTGGGTCCCTATCAATTGTATGGCTCTGATTTGGTGGCAATGTGTGCTAAGTCTGGAGTAGATTACGTAGATTTATGTGGTGAGCCGGTATGGATGAGTGAAATGATCCCTGCCCATGACGCAGCAGCGAAAGCCAGTGGTGCACGTATTGTATTCTCTTGTGGTTTCGACTCTATACCATCGGACCTAGGTGTTTATCACTTGCAACAACGAGCCAAAGAAAAATTTGGTCATGTTATGCCTAGAGTAAGATGCCGTGTTAGAAAAATGAAAGGGACTTTTTCGGGCGGAACAGCAGCAAGCTTTAAAGAAACCCTTATTGCGGCTAAGAAGGATCCG
>Ga0307488_10000341_pt1 | contig 37570 bp, 38 predicted proteins | sample SB02metaG_FD_202248 | JGI IMG/M metagenome (GOLD analysis project Ga0307488, IMG submission 202248) | Sea-ice brine microbial communities from Beaufort Sea near Barrow, Alaska, United States - SB 0.2 | ecosystem: Environmental > Aquatic > Marine > Coastal | place: USA: Alaska | collected... | reverse complement strand
TGTCGAGGGATTGCCCGCGAAAGGATGCGCCAGTGACCCTGACCCCCGCCCTGATCCACCAAACCTACGCCGCGATCCGCCACGCAACGATCCGCACGCCGACGGTCCCCGCGACCCGCTTGTCCCTGCAGCTTGGCATCGATTTGCATCTCAAACTCGAAAACCTGCAACATACAAATGCGTTTAAAGCACGCGGGGCGCTGGCAAAGCTGCTGACCCTCACAGACGCGCAAAAACAGGTGGGCGTCATTGCCTGTAGTGCGGGCAACCACGCCCAAGGCGTCGCCTATCACGCCACTCGTCTTGGCATCGCCTCCACCATCGTCATGCCCGCTGGCACGCCCTTCAACAAAGTCAAGCGCACTGAGGATTTCGGCGCAACGGTCATTCAGCACGGCGTTGGCTTTGACGATAGCGTGCAATTTACCCTCGACCTCGCGGCGCGTGATGGGCTGTCGTTCATCCACCCTTTCGATGATCCGGTTGTGGCGGCGGGGCAGGGCAGCGTCGCGCTGGAAATGCTCGAAGACCTGCCAGATCTTGACGTGATCGTCGTGCCTGTTGGGGGTGGTGGCTTGATTGCGGGCATGGCGGTGGCCGTCAAATCTGTTAAACCGGACGTGCAGATAATTGGCGCACAAGCTGCGATCTTTGACGCGGTGAAAGCTCAATTTGATGGAACCGACACGCACTTTGCAGGTGCGACCCTCGCTGAAGGCATCGCAGTTAAAGCGCCAAGCGCTGCCAATATTGCGATCATCAAACAGCACGTCACACGCATCGACACTGCCACCGAGGCCGAAATCGAGGACGCGGTGTTTGATCTTCTCTCGGCTGAGAAACTCGTCGCCGAAGGCGCACCGGGGGCAGGCTTGGCCGCGATCAAAAACAACCTCGACGCCTATCGCGGCAAGAAAGTTGGGCTGGTCATCTGCGGCGGCAACATCGACAGCCGCCTGCTCTCAACCCTGATCCTGCGCGGCCTCGTGCGCGACGGTCGCATCACCCGCCTGACGTTCGAGATTAGCGACACCCCAGGCCAACTTGCCACCATCAGTCTCATCATCGGCGAGGCGGGCGCCAACGTCGTCGAAGTCATCCACCAACGCATGATGCAATCGGTGTCCCTGAAACAAGCAGAGTTGGACGTGGTCATCGAGGCGCGAGACATGGGGCATGTGACGGGGATCGTGGAAACGCTGCGGGGGCAGGGGTTCAGGGTGAAGACGGATAGTGGGGTTTGAAAAATACTTTTTAGGCGTCACTTTGAGGGTGTCAGGCGCAAAGTCTTTTTCTTGCGGAGATTTCACACAAGAATTCCTTATTTTTGACAACCAAACTGCATCTAGCTGACCGTAACGCAGAATTAATCTTAGATAGGATGCGAAATGAAAGCGTTTTTGGTTAGCTTAGTATCGGTTCTTTATGCAGGAGCGGGGTTCGCAGGGTTTTATAATTGGCAAGAGAGCGGTATCGAGTCGACACCACTCGTGAAAATTTGCTTTGACGAAACCTGTGATGTGGTCCGCCAGAATTTCTTATGTTCCCTTCCAAGTAATGTCTGTGCCGGATTCGACGATGGTTGGCATTTCTCTTTTCGCCGTGAAGGAGGGAAGAGATACGCACCATCAGTTGGGAGGGTAATCTTCTGACTTAACAACAGGCAGCAAACGTAACTTGCGAAGTTATATACGGCGATGCAGAAGGTTGCTGAAATTCCAGCCGAGCTAAGCGATTAACTCCCTCTTGCCCCCCCCCCAACCATGTCCTATACGCCTCCAGTGGCCACATTTCCGGCCAAGAATCGAAACACGCCGCGTGCCTTTCCCGTCGCTGGGTTAGGTCTTCCGGCAAGGAGACAGCGACATGGTTAAACTTAATGAACTTCACGACAATCCTGGTGCCACGAAACCACGCAAGCGCGTTGGCCGTGGTCCGGGTTCCGGCATGGGTAAAATGGGTGGCCGCGGTATCAAAGGTCAGAAATCGCGTTCGGGTGTAGCGATCAAGGGCTTTGAGGGCGGTCAAATGCCTTTGTACCAACGTCTGCCAAAGCGCGGCTTTACCAAGCCGAACCGCAAGAAATTCTCCGTTGTGAACCTAGGTCTGATCCAGAAATTCATCGATGAAAAGAAGCTCGATGGCAAGGCTGACATCACCGAAGATGCGCTCATCGCGTGTGGTTTGATCCGTCGTAAACTCGACGGTATCCGCGTTCTCGCCAAAGGCGAAATCACTGGCAAAATCACGATCGCTGTTACCGGTGCGTCCAAAGGCGCAATCGAAGCTGTCGAAAAAGCTGGCGGTAAACTGACGGTCACAGCTAAGACAGCTGCTGAATAACACCTTGTGAGGGGGCATCGCGCGCCCTACATTGTTAACAGACCCGACGCCGCTGGCTGGATTAACCTGCCAGCGGCGTCTGCATAACAGATAGGCACGTACCAATGGCATCAGCAGCAGAGCAAATGGCCGCGAACACCAGCTGGAGCGCCTTTGGCCAAGCCAAAGAATTGCGCCAACGCATCCTGTTCACACTCGGTCTTCTCGTCGTGTACCGCATCGGCACATATATCCCGGTTCCTGGCATCGATTCTGACCAGCTCCGGGCGTTTATGGACGAAGCGGCTTCCGGTATCGGTGGTATTTTGTCGATGTTCACGGGCGGCGCGCTGGCGCGCATGGGTATCTTTGCGTTGGGCATCATGCCTTATATTTCTGCCTCCATTATCGTGCAGCTTCTTGGCGCGATGTGGGAACCCCTCAAGCAGCTCAAAAAAGAGGGCGATGCGGGCCGCAAGAAGCTGAACCAATACACCCGCTACGGCACCGTAGTGCTGGCGACATTCCAAGCCTATGGCATGGCGTCTGGTCTTGAGGCCGGCGGCCTTGTCACCGATCCCGGCCTGTATTTCAAAATTGCCTGCGTCATCACGCTTGTGGGCGGCACGATGTTCCTGATGTGGCTGGGTGAACAAATTACCGCACGCGGTATCGGCAACGGTATCTCGCTCATCATTTTCGTTGGTATCATCGCTGAAGTTCCCGCCGCTCTTGCTGGTTTCCTTGCCCAAGGTCAGGAAACAAACAACTGGGGCCTGGTGCTCGGCGTCTTCGTCATGGTAATCGCAATCCTTGCCTTTGTGGTCTTCATGGAACGCAGCTTGCGCAAAATTCATATCCAGTACCCGCGCCGTCAGGTCGGTATGAAGGTGTTTGATGGCGGGTCCAGCCACCTGCCGATCAAGGTGAACCCAGCCGGCGTTATCCCTGCGATCTTCGCGTCTGCGCTTCTCTTGCTCCCCACGACGTTATCAACGTTCTCAGGCGGCGAAGCGGCCGGTCCTGTGATGTCAACTCTGCTTGCGTACTTCGGCCCCGGCCAGCCGCTGTATCTGTTGTTTTTCACCGGGATGATCGTGTTCTTCACGTACTTCTACACCCGCGAGGTGGCGTTCAAGACGGATGAAGTTGCTGACAACCTGAAAAACCAGAACGGCTTTGTTCCCGGTATCCGTCCGGGCAAGCGCACGCAGGAATACCTCGATTATGTGGTCACACGCATCTTGGTCCTTGGCTCTGGTTACCTCGCGTTGGTGTGCCTTTTGCCTGAAATTCTGCGCAGCCAGTTTTCCATCCCATTCTACTTTGGAGGTACGTCGGTTCTGATTATTGTCAGCGTGGGGATGGACACGATCCAACAAATCCAGTCTCATCTCTTGGCCCACCAATACGAAGGGCTGATTGAAAAATCGCAGTTGCGCGGAAAACGCAGCGGCAAAAAGCGGAGCCCCGCGCGCAAATGAATATTATCCTTCTTGGACCACCCGGTGCTGGTAAAGGCACACAAGCTCGTAAATTGGTCGATGGCCGCGATATGGTGCAACTATCCACTGGTGACATGCTGCGCGCGGCGCGCACGTCTGGTACGGCAATGGGCAAGAAAGTTGCGGCAGTTATGGACGCGGGCAATCTGGTCACTGACGACATCGTCATTGGCTTGATCCGCGAACAACTCGAAGACACGTCACACGCTGGCGGGTTCATCTTTGACGGTTTCCCGCGTACGCTGGCACAGGCTGATGCCTTGGCTGAACTGGTGGCTGAGATGGGCCAAAAGATCCATCACGTTGTCGAAATGGCCGTTGACGACGACGCACTTGTCGCCCGCATCACGGCCCGATCCACCTGCGGCGAATGTGGTGAGGTCTATAACGACAACACCAAACCATGGCCAGCGGACGGAAAATGCGCCAACTGTGGCAGCACAAACCAGACACGCCGCGCGGACGACAATGAGGACAGCCTCAAGACCCGTCTGATGGCCTACTACAAACAGACGTCTCCGCTGGTTGGCTATTACTATGCCAAGGGTCAGCTGAGTGCGGTGAACGGGCTTGGGGCGATGGACGAGGTTGCTGGCGAAATCGCGAGTGTTCTCGACTAAAAATACAATTCATTGACCCATGAAGTGTTGGGGGAGATCGGCTTATGTTTGGTCAAAATATCAAGTGCGAATTCACCGTCAGTGAAGCGATTGGCCAGCTGATCAGTTGGTTTCTGCTGTCTATCATTACACTTGGGCTCGCGCTCTTTGTTCTCCCCTATTATTTTCTGAAGTCACCGATCAACCGGTCGTTCGTCGTTGACCGTGACGGAACAAAAATCTCTAGATTGCATGTTGATGTCTCCTTTGGTGATATTTTGGGTCATGCCCTCGTGTGGCTGCTGCTCTCGGTCATCACGCTGGGTCTGGCGTATCTGGTGTTTTGGCCTGCGGTTATGAAGCGACTTCTGAACGCCACAAAAATGGTTGAACTCTAAGTTTCCTGCTCAGGGGTTGACCCACCTTCATAACCCTCCTAAATAGCGCCGTTCCCAATTGGAACTGGACCGAGTCGCATTTGGCCCGACCACCTCAATATAACTTAGGCGCGGCACCGCAACGGTCCGCGCTTACGTTGTGAAAAAAGGGTCTGGAATGACGGACCCGCAACGAAAAGGAATTGCACACGTGGCACGTATTGCCGGCGTAAACATCCCGACTGCAAAGCGGGTTCCAATCGCCCTTACCTACATCACCGGAATCGGAAACACCTCCGCGCAGGCTATCTGCGAGGCCGTTAGCATTGACGTTACCCGTCGTGTTAACGAATTGTCCGACGCCGAAGTTCTCGCCATCCGCGAGCACATTGACGCAAACTACATGGTCGAAGGTGACCTGCGCCGCGAAGTTCAGATGAACATCAAGCGCGCAATGGACCTCGGTTCTTACCGTGGCCTGCGTCACCGCCGTAACCTGCCCGTTCGCGGCCAGCGTACATCCACAAACGCACGTACTCGCAAAGGTCCCGCTAAGGCCATTGCTGGTAAGAAGAAATAAGGGAGGACCTAATCAATGGCACGCGATCCTAAACGCACCAAGAAGAAGGTCTCCAAGAACATCGCCGCTGGCGTTGCTCACGTGAATTCTTCGTTCAACAACACAACAATCCTGATTTCCGACGTACAGGGCAACGCGATCGCATGGTCGTCTGCTGGCACGATGGGCTTCAAGGGTTCGCGCAAATCGACACCTTACGCAGCCCAGATGGCAGCGGAAGATGTCGCCAAGAAAGCACAAGAACACGGCGTTAAGACGCTGGAAGTCGAAGTGCAGGGTCCTGGTTCTGGTCGTGAATCCGCACTGCGCGCATTGGCAGCTGCTGGGCTGAACGTGACGTCAATCCGTGACGTGACGCCAATGGCTCACAACGGCTGTCGCCCACCAAAGCGACGCCGCGTCTAAGCGATACCAAACGCCTTGGGGTTCGTGGTCCAACCTGTGTGGTTGGCCCGCGGCCCCAATCCGTCATTTTAACCTCGGGCGTTTGCCTTTCGGACATGAAGGCAAACTGGAATGGAGGGACACATGATCCACAAAAACTGGGCTGAACTAATCAAGCCGACACAATTGGACGTGAAGCCGGGTAATGACCCGTCACGTCAGGCAACGGTTGTTGCTGAACCGCTTGAGCGTGGCTTCGGCCTTACACTCGGCAACGCGTTGCGCCGCATTTTGATGAGCTCGCTTCAAGGCGCTGCCATCACTGCTGTTCAGATCGACAACGTTCTGCACGAATTCTCTAGCATCTCTGGTGTTCGCGAAGACGTCACCGACGTGGTTTTGAACCTCAAAGGTGTTGCGATCCGCATGGAAGTCGAAGGCCCAAAGCGTTTGCAAGTGCAAGCCAAAGGCCCCGGCGTTGTGACGGCTGGCGACATTTCGGAATCGGCTGGTATCGAAATCCTGAACAAGGACCACGTGTTGTGTCACCTTGATGAAGGCGCCGAGCTTTACATGGAACTGACGGTTAACACCGGCAACGGCTATGTGGCAGCAGAAAAGAATAAGCCAGAAGATGCGCCCATCGGTATGATGGCCATCGATGCGATTTATTCACCGATCAAGAAAGTTAGCTATGACGTGCAGTCGACCCGCGAAGGTCAGGTGCTCGACTATGATAAGCTGACGATGAAAGTCGAAACAGACGGGTCCATCACGCCGGACGACGCCGTGGCATTTGCTGCGCGTATCCTGCAGGACCAACTGTCAATCTTCGTGAACTTCGATGAGCCTGAGTCAGCACAAGCCGCGAACGATGACGATGGTCTGGAATTCAACCCGCTCCTCCTCAAGAAGGTCGACGAGTTGGAATTGTCTGTGCGTTCCGCAAACTGCCTGAAGAACGACAATATAGTGTACATCGGCGATCTCATTCAGAAGACCGAAGCCGAAATGCTGCGTACACCGAACTTCGGTCGCAAGTCGCTTAACGAGATCAAGGAAGTGCTTTCGGGCATGGGCTTGCACCTTGGCATGGACGTTGAGGACTGGCCACCGGACAACATCGAAGATCTTGCGAAGAAATTCGAAGACTCGTTCTAAACTCTCTGAGGGGCAAAGGTTAACGATTTGCCCCTCAAATCTGCCGCTAGAGTTTTTACAAAATGGCCAATAGGCCTAAATATTTTGTAAAAACCGCTAAAACGGTAACGGACTGGTCATATGACCCAATGAGAGCAGCGGACACGCATCTGTTGCCAGACAAAGTAAAACGGCCCGTAGAGGGCACATATTTGGAGAAGACACATGCGTCACGCACGAGGCTATCGCCGCCTGAACCGGACCCACGAACACCGCAAGGCGCTCTGGGCTAACATGGCTGGCTCGCTCATCGAACATGAGCAAATCAAAACAACTTTGCCGAAGGCAAAAGAACTGAAGCCGATTATCGAAAAGATGATCACTTTGGCAAAACGCGGCGACCTGCACGCGCGTCGTCAGGCCAATGCTCAGCTCAAGCAAGACCAGTATGTCGCGAAATTGTTCGATATTCTTGGACCGCGCTACAAAGACCGCCAAGGTGGTTATGTCCGTGTTTTGCGTGCGGGATTCCGTTACGGTGACATGGCACCAATGGCGATCATCGAATTTGTAGACCGCGACGTTGATGCCAAAGGCAAAGGCGACAAGGCCCGCACCGCAGCTGAAGAAGCTAACGCGTAAACGCGCGATATAGAATTAGCGAAGGCCCGTCTGTTTCAGGCGGGCCTTTTGCGTTGAACCCTTAGTTTTATGTGCTTACGGTTCCCCATGGCTGATCTTTTTGACACTGGGGCCTCTGTCCCCGACACCGCCCCCCGCCCGCTTGCAGACCGCTTGCGCCCCAAATCATTGGGCGAGGTGATTGGCCAAGAACAAGTTCTCGGCCCTGACGCGCCGCTTGGTGTGATGTTGTCCTCGGGGTCGCTGTCATCACTGATTTTCTGGGGTCCGCCGGGGGTGGGTAAAACCACCATTGCGCGGCTGCTGGCGGATGAAACCGATCTTCACTTCATCCAGATCAGCGCAATCTTCACCGGAATGCCCGACCTGCGAAAAGTATTCGAAGCCGCCAAAATGCGCCGTGCAAATGGCAAAGGCACGCTTCTGTTTGTTGACGAGATCCACCGTTTCAACAAGGCGCAACAGGACGGGTTTCTGCCGCACATGGAAGACGGGACCATCCTGCTGGTTGGTGCCACCACAGAAAACCCCAGTTTTGAGCTGAATTCAGCTGTTCTGTCACGATCACAAGTTCTTGTTCTAGAACGGCTTTCTCTCGCTGATTTGGAACGTATGGCGCAACGTGCCGAAAAAGACCTCGCCCGCAAGCTCCCCCTCGACGGGCCAGCGCGCGAAAATCTTTTGGAAATGGCAGACGGGGACGGGCGCGCGCTGCTCAACTTGATCGAACAGATCGCCGCGTGGAAAGTTGACGGAAAACTCGACACGGACGCCTTGTCGACCCGTTTGATGAAACGCGCCGCGCGGTATGATAAATCTGGTGACGAGCATTACAACCTGATCTCCGCTTTGCATAAATCCGTGCGTGGGTCCGATCCTGACGCGGCTCTCTATTGGTTCGCTCGGATGCTGAAAGGTGGCGAAGACCCACGGTTTCTCGCTCGTCGCATCACCCGCATGGCCGTTGAAGACATCGGGCTGGCCGACCCGCAAGCGCAGCACATTTGCCTGCAAGCATGGCAAACCTTTGAACGCCTTGGCTCCCCGGAAGGCGAACTCGCATTGGCGCAGGCGCTCACCTACCTTGCGCTCGCGCCGAAATCCAACGCGGTCTATGCCGCCTACAAAAATGCAATGGCGGCCGTCGCCCAAACCGGTAGTGAACCGCCCCCCAAACATATCCTCAATGCGCCCACGTCATTGATGAAAGACATCGGATATGGCGACGGTTACGCCTATGATCACGACGCCGAAGACGCGTTCAGTGGGGCGAATTATTTTCCGGACGGCATGAAACGCGGTGTGTATTACAACCCTGTTGATCGTGGGTTTGAACGCGACCTAAAGAAGCGCGTCGACTACTTTGCAAAGCTGCGAGACAAGCGGAACGGTTGACTCCGCACGCCATACGCATATGACGCAGCGATGATACCAACCGTCCTCCAAGTCGCCTTTGGCGGTGCCATTGGCGCTGCAGCCCGCTATGGCGTGGGCGTGGCGCTGTTTCGGCCCGGCGCTGGATTTCCGGTTGGTGTTATGGCGGTCAATGTTGTGGGGTCCTTCCTGATGGGCCTGATCGTCGTTTATCTGGGGCAAAAGGTGCTCAGCCACTTTAACCCGTTCTTGATGACCGGGGTTTTGGGCGGTTTCACGACGTTCTCGGCGTTCTCGCTTGAGGCATACATCCTGTTCGAAAGGGGCGCGGTCGGCCACGCTGCCACCTATGTCGCCCTTTCGGTCATCCTATCCATCGCCGCGCTTGTCGCGGGTATATTCATTATGAGAGGACTGCTGGCATGAGCCGCGTTCAAAACCTGACAGTCGGACCTGATGAGGGCGATCAACGCCTTGATCGCTGGATTAAACGCCGTTTTGTCCACCTACAACAAGGTGGCATTGAAAAGATGTGCCGCAAGGGCGAAATCCGTGTGGATGGCGGGCGGGTAAAATCCAACACGCGCGTCGAAGTGGGCCAAACGGTCCGAATTCCACCGCTACCGGATGCGGACGAAGTCGACGATAGGCCGCGCGATATGACGAAGGCCGACATCCAGCTGATCCAAGGCTGTGTGATCTACAAAGACGACCATGTGATTGTCCTGAACAAGCCCGCTGGTCTACCAACGCAGGGCGGCAGTAAACAGCTGCGCCACGTTGACGGCATGGCCGAGGCGTTGCGATTTGGGTACGATGAAAAGCCGCGTCTTGTGCATCGCCTCGATAAGGACACATCGGGCGTCCTGGTACTTGCGCGCACACGTATGGCCGCGAAATCGTTGACCGAAGCCTTCCGCCACCGCAACACTGAAAAAATCTACTGGGCGTTGGTTGCTGGCGTTCCAATTCCCAAGCTGGGATCGATAAAGTACGGGCTGGTCAAACAGGGTGGCCACGGCGGTAAAGGCGATAATGAGCGGATGAGATGCGTTCATCCCAAGGATGTCGACAAGACGTTCGGCGCCAAGCGCGCACTGACCAATTACACGGTGCTGACCTCGCTGGCGGATCGCACCGCTTGGGTCGCATTGACCCCAGTAACGGGCCGCACACACCAGCTGCGCGCGCATATGGCCGAGATCGGGCACCCGATTGTGGGCGATGGGAAATACGGGGCCGCGGCGGTTCAGGACAATCCCGGTGATGGTTGGGGCGCTGGCATGGGCGAAGAGATTGGCCGCAAGCTGCACCTGCACGCCCGGTCGTTGCGCATCGAACACCCCGAGACTGGCAAAGAACTGTGGATCAAAGCATCGCTTCCACAGCACATGGAAAAAACATGGGGCTTCTTTGGCTGGGAAGAAAAGCACGCGCCTGATGATCCTTTTGAGGGACTACTGTGAGCGCCAACAATGAGTAACTGGGTCGCAAAACGATTCTGGACTGATGTGAATGTGATCGAGGCGGAAGGCGGCTTTGCTGTCCATCTCGACGCACGCCCGGTGAAAACTCCTGCGAAAGCCGCGCTCGTTGTGCCGACCCGCTCCATGGCGGATGCGGTGGCGGACGAATGGCGTCTGGTGGTCGAAAAGATTGACCCGAACGTGATGCCGGTCACACGATCTGCGAATGCATCCATCGACAAGGTCGCGACACAATTTAACGAAGTTGCTGCTATGTTGGCCGCTTACGGCGGCAGTGATTTACTGTGTTACCGCGCCGAAACCCCCGAGGGCTTGGTTCAGCGCCAAACTGACGGCTGGGACCCTTTGCTAAATTGGGCACACGACACGTTCGGCGCACGCTTGGTGTCGACAGTAGGAATCATGCCAATTGAGCAGAACGAAGTCGACTTAGCGGCACTGGCTGCGCCGCTATTTGAAGCAACTCATTTCGAATTGGCTGCATTTCACGACCTGATCGCTATGTCGGGATCTCTAGTCATAGCTCTTGGGGTGACACAACGTCACCTCACGCCAGCTGAGGCTTGGGCGCGATCACGAATTGACGAGACGTGGCAGGCAGAACAATGGGGCGCAGATGATGAAGCGGCCCGAGTTGCTGAAATAAAACGGGCAGCGTTTGTTCATGCCGCTGCTTTCTACCAGATGGCGAGTACTCCCGTTCGCGGGTAAATCGACTGCACAATCGGTTTGCAGTGCTCGAATCTCCTTACGGTTTCCTTGATTTCTAACATGCGGGGCCTTGACCTCTGGGAGTGAATCCTCACAATCTACAATGTATGCAGGTTCACCTGCGACGTATCGCCCCTGTCCAACTGGATAGAACTAAAACCCTGTGACTGACGCAGGGAAACTCAGGAAGGTATAATATGAAAAATTCAGTACTCCTCGGCGCTCTGACCATTGCTGGTCTTGCTGCCGGTGCTGCTGCTGCTGGTACGCTTGACGACGTCAAAGCGCGCGGCACATTGAACTGCGGCGTGACAACTGGTCTCGTTGGTTTTGCTGCACCCGACGCGAATGGCGTTTGGGAAGGCTTTGACGTTGGTGTTTGCCGTGCACTTGCTGCGGCTGTGCTTGGCGATCCAATGGCTGTGGAATTCGTTCCAACGACTGGTCAGACACGCTTCACCGCACTTGCATCCGGCGAGATCGACTTCCTTGCACGGAACACAACGTGGACATTCTCCCGCGACGTAGACCTTAAGTTCGAATTCACTGGCATCAACTACTACGATGGCCAAGGCTTTATGGTTCCACGCGCACTGGGTGTGTCATCCGCCAAAGATCTCGACGGCGCAACTGTCTGTATCCAGACTGGTACAACAACAGAGTTGAACTTGGCGGACTACTTCCGCTCAAACAACATCTCTTATGAGCCAGTGCCGATCGAAACCAACGCTGAAGGCCAGCAGCAGTATCTTGCTGGTGCATGCGACACGTACACGACAGACGCATCCGGCTTGGCTGCGACACGTGCAACGTTCGAAAATCCTGGTGACCACGTTCTGCTGCCAGAAATCATCTCCAAAGAGCCACTTGGCCCGCTTGTTCGCCACGGCGACAACGAATGGGCTGACATTGCACGTTGGACGTTGAATGCATTGATCGCTGCTGAAGAGCTTGGCGTGACATCTGCAAACATCGCAGAAATGGCAAGCGGCACCAACAACCCAGAGATCAACCGTCTCTTGGGTACCGAAGGTGAACTCGGCGCAATGCTCGGCCTTGAGACCGACTGGGCGATGAAGGCTATCATGGCAGGCGGCAACTACGGTGAGCTTTTTGAGAAGAACATCGGTGAGAACACACCGATCGGTCTTGCACGTGGTCTGAACGCCTTGTGGACCGACGGTGGTCTGATCTACACCCCACCATTCCGCTAAATACAACTTAGCAAAGGGCGCGATCTTCGGATCGCGCCCTTTCGCATAGGATCGATCAGACAAGGTCAAATCATAAGAAGCCTGACGACACGTGCAGCCGGATCAACCGGCGCTCAGATGACCAGGGCCAGGGAGTTCACGGATGACAACGCTCACCGATCCGCCGAAAGCGAGCTTTCGTCTAAGTCAGCTTATTTATGACACGCGATATCGATCGATTACCATTCAGGTGATTGCGACCATCCTATTGCTTGTGGGCATTTACTGGCTTGTAAACAATACCATCCAGAACCTTGCGGCTTTGGGCAAAGATTTTGATTTCGGGTTTCTGACGCAGCCAGCGGGCTACGACATTAACCAGCGACTGATTCCGTATACCTCCCAGTCCACACACGGGATGGCGGCATTGGTCGGCATTTTGAACACTCTCCTCGTGGCCTTTCTCGGCTGCCTTTTGGCGACGGTCCTTGGCGTCACAGCCGGTGTATTGCGCCTTTCCAACAACTGGGTCGTTAGCCGCCTTATGGCGGTCTACGTTGAGGGTTTCCGCAATGTTCCCTTGCTGCTTTGGATCATTGCAATCATGGCACTGATGACCGAAGGCATGTCGCGGATCCGTGAATTTAGGGTCGGTGGTGATGCTGGTATGATCCTCAATGATAGCGTCGCCGTTACCAATCGCGGAGTCTATGTTCCTGGCATCATCTTGGAGAACGGCTTTTTGGCGTCGTCAGCTATGAACTGGCTTATTTTGCTGGTGATCTTGGTGATCAGCCTGTTTGTTATTCGTGGGGTTCGCAAGCGTGCGGATGCTGTGCAAGAAGATACCGGAGTGCGCCCAAGCACATGGTATCAGCAGCTTGCTATTCTCATCATCCCCGTTGGATTGGTCATGATCTTGATGGGGGCAGAACTTCAGTATCCTGAACTAAGGGGCTTCAACTTTTCCGACGGCATCCACTTACGCAATTCGCTAATCGCACTTTGGCTGGCTTTGTCGCTGTATACAGGTGCCTTCATCGCCGAGATTGTGCGCGCTGGAATCCTTGCGATTTCTAAGGGCCAGTCTGAGGCTGCATTTGCATTGGGCCTGCGCCCGAAACGCACAACGAGTCTCGTTATTTTGCCACAGGCGATGCGGGTCATCATCCCGCCGCTGATTTCGCAATACCTCAACCTTACCAAGAACTCCTCGCTCGCGATTGCTGTAGGGTACATGGACGTCCGATCCACGTTAGGCGGAATCACCATCAACCAGACTGGACGAGAACTGGAGGGCATGCTGCTACTTGGCGCATTTTACCTCGTGCTCAGTCTCGTGATTTCTGGAGCAATGAACGTCTACAACAACCGCACTCAGTTGCAGGAGCGTTGATATGAGCGAAGTAAATGCACAGACCGTAAGCTATGTTCGCGGCACGATGATCGATGAACAGGTGCCACCCGTCGCTGAGGCTGGCGCGATCAAATGGATCCGCACGAACCTGTTTTCTGGCTGGCTTAACATCCTGCTGACAGTGATATCGCTGTATGTTGTCTATCTTGCGCTGTCTTTGGTCCTTCCATGGGCCTTCGGCGGGGTCTGGAATGCTGGCTCTCTCACCGAATGTCGCGAAGTGCTGTTCTCGTTCTACAAAAGCAGTCACGGCGGCGCATGCTGGGCCGTTATTGAAGACCGTTGGTTGCAGATCATGTTTGGTTTCTACCCGCCAGAACTGTACTGGCGCCCGATTCTCGCATTCGCACTGTTCTTCGTCGCGCTTGCGCCGGTTTTATTCGCTGAAAAAGTACCTGGTCAGTTGATCTGGTTTTCGCTTGCCTACCCGTTTATAGCCACATGGTTGATCTGGGGCGGTGCGTTGTGGGCACCAATTCTGGCTGCGATGGGCTTTGTGGTTGGCATTCTTGTAATCAAGGTGCTCGGAAAAATCATGGGTCCGATTGTTGCGAACCTTGGTGCAGTCGTTGCTGCCTTATTGTGGTGGGGTGCTATTATGGGCCCAATCAACGACGGTTTGAACAAGATGGTTGGCGGCGCCCGACTGGAAAGTACGATCGCAACGCTGCAAGAAGAAGCGACACGCCTGCCGCGTGAAGTTGCGGACATGGAAGTAATTTCAGACGAGCAAGCCGCCGGCATCGCTGACGCAGTGGCTGTCAAGAATGGCATGCTTGAGGCTATGGTTGAAATTCGCATCGAGGAATTCGCCATCGTGTCGCAACTCGAACCAAAAGAGATCGCCCTGCGGCGTCTTGTTGGTGCGGAAGAAAGTCTCGATAATCTGGCGGCAATCCTGAACGAATGGGACGGCAACCCAACGGCTGCAAGCGACGCCTCCGAGGCCGACGTCTCCAAGGCGCAAGTTGCGTCCGATCGGGCCTCTGGCCTTATTCAGGACGTGTCAGATCTCTTGTCTGAATCGATTGGTGACATTGAAAATGACACCGTAGAGCCAAGTATTGTCGCCGCTGAGATGGTTGCGTCGGCTGCGACCGAGGATCCATCAATCCTGACGGATGCAGATGCATTGGTGGCTAAGGCCACGTTAATTGATCCACTGATTGCGCTGCAAGAACGCTCGAAAGGCATCACCACGCAATCAACACTGGATGACATTGGCGCGTTGCGTGCGGATATCATGATCGTAATCGCCAGTTTGAACGTAGATATAGCTACGCTCAGCGACATCCAAGACAAAATCATCGCATCGAACGCAGAAGATCTTGTTGAACCTCAAGCCGCTCTACTCGGCCAAATGGCTCACCTCGCAGCGTTGCGTGATGAAGCTACAGTGGTCGCGCAGGAGTCGTTCCGCGTATCGACAGCCCAATCCACTGGACGTAGTTTCTTATCGTCGTTGATGACCTTAACTGACCAAGAAGCGTCGCTGCCCGAGTTGCGCGATCAGACGGTCGCACTGCGGGACGCATTGCCCCGCAACTACCGCGGCCTGATCGCCGTTAGTCAATTGCCAGCCGATGCGAGCAATGAAGAACAAGCCGCATTGAGCGGCTATCTCGATGCACAAAGCAATGAATTGAGCACTAAAGCGTCGATTGCGGATACCTACGCCGAACTTGGTCGTGTGGGTTTACGTCCGATTGATAGCCGCGATATCGGTGGTTTCATGTTGGCGCTTATCATTGGCATCTCCGGTATCGTTTTGTCACTGCCATTGGGTATTCTACTCGCACTCGGTCGTCAGTCGCACTTGTTTATCGTTAACAAGATTTGTGTGACCTTCATTGAAGTGATCCGTGGTGTACCGCTCATCGTGTGGCTTTTCACCGGCTCGTTGCTGCTGAACTACTTCCTGCCACCCGGCACGAACTTCGACCTCTTGCTCCGCGTGATCATCATGGTGACATTGTTTGCGGCGGCCTACATCGCGGAAGTTATCCGTGGCGGCCTCGCAGCTTTGGCAACTGGCCAGTACGAAGGTGCGGACTCATTAGGCCTGTCTTACTGGCAGTCCATGCGGTTGATCGTACTGCCACAGGCGATGAAAATATCCATTCCTGGTATCGTGAACACATTTATCGGACTGTTCAAAGATACCACGCTGGTAGTGTTTATTGGTCTGTCCGACCCAATCGGCTTTTCAAACTTGATCCGTGCCGACACGGATTGGAACGGCATCTATTGGGAATTGTTTGTCTTTATCGGCGCGCTGTTCTTCATCTTCTGCTTCAGCATGGGCCGCTATTCCCTACATCTCGAGAAAAAGCTTCAACGTGAACACCGTTAAGGAGACCAATAATGTCTGATACAAAAACAGAACGCGAAATCAATCGCGACGCGATGAAGGTCTCTGACGAGGTCGCTATTTCGATTACCGATATGAACAAGTGGTTCGGAACGTTCCACGTTCTGCGCGACATCAATCTCACGGTGAACCGTGGCGAACGCATCGTGGTTTGTGGACCTTCTGGTTCTGGCAAATCTACGCTGATCCGCTGCATTAACCGTCTGGAAGAGCACCAAGCAGGCACCATTTTGGTCGATGGTACTGAGCTCTCATCGGACCTAAAGAACATCGATAAAATCCGCTCAGAAGTTGGCATGTGCTTTCAGCATTTTAACTTGTTCCCGCACCTGACGATCCTTGAGAACTGCACTCTGGCCCCAATCTGGGTGCGTAAAACACCCAAGAAGGAAGCCGAAGAAACAGCGATGCATTTCCTTCGGAAGGTAAAGATCCCCGAGCAGGCTGATAAATACCCAGGTCAGTTGTCCGGTGGTCAGCAACAGCGTGTTGCTATCGCCCGTTCGCTATGCATGCGGCCGCGCATCATGTTGTTCGACGAACCTACGTCGGCGCTTGACCCAGAAATGATCAAAGAGGTCTTGGACACGATGATCGAACTTGCCGAAGAAGGCATGACAATGATTTGTGTGACCCACGAAATGGGCTTTGCCCGTCAGGTTGCCAACCGCGTGATCTTTATGGATGCGGGACAAATTGTGGAAGAGAACGAACCAGAAGCATTCTTTAACAACCCACAATCCGAACGGACGCAACTGTTTCTCAGCCAGATCCTCGGCCACTAATTACAGGTCTTTTGGGACCACAAAATCGACAACTTGGCCGGAGCGGGAAACTGCTTCGGCCCAGTCGTTTGTGGGGAAGTCGCAGACCAATGTCGCGCATGTTGGGTAGTCCATAAATCGCGGATGATCTGGTGCCTTTTCGACTACGTCCTCCGCAAAGAATGCGATGCCTGGGTTGTGCGCGACCAGCGCGACCACATCGCCTTCAGCCTTGCGCAACACGTTCCACAGCGCTGCATGGGATCCATTATACATTTTACCAAGGAGGTGGATTTCTGGCGCAGTCCCCATCGCTGCGACGATACACTCTGTCGTCTCAATTGTGCGTGCCGCATCACTGCAATAGATCGCATCGGGGCAGTCGCCTCGCTTCTTAAGGTAATTGCCTAACGCAGTTGCGGACGTTCGCCCCCGATAGCTAAGCGTTCGGGAATGGTCATCAAACAGGGCATCCCAGCTCGATTTTGCGTGGCGGATCAGGATTAAACGTTTGGTCATGACGGGTAAAATGCCTCCATGTGAAATGTGGTTTGGGATGGATCGCGGCCGTAGGTTTGCCTGACGGGGCAGGCCATGCGCACTCGACAGGCCTTGCGGCAACCCGCGTCAGTATCAATATGCGCCTCGCAGCTTGGCACGTCGTAGCCGCTGGGGGAAAGAGTGCCAAAACAGGGCAGGCGGTCAAGCAGGGTTTGTCTGCGCAAGTGTTGCACGGATTTAAGGCAGGGTCTGGCAAGTCAATACGTCGATCGAACCGCAGCGCGCCGTGATAGGATACGAGCAAGCCTGCGTCCTTATGAACAAGCAAGCCGACGGGGCTTTGCCACGTCTCAACTCTGCGCAGTGCCCAAGAGATGAAGGGATGATAGGGTGGACCACCGAACGGGAAAAATGCCCGCGAGCCTGTGGTGTCCGCCAATGACGCTACGGCGGCACTGGACCAATTGTCCAGTGGATCCACGCCGCTGAATTTGGGCTGCTCCGTTACATAGGTCCAAAAGCCCAGTTCCAACGGTCCAATCAGGATCGTGGTTGCTTCATCTTCATGAAAACCGCCAAGCGGGGTCAGACGCAGCGCGTGGGCAGCCGTTGCGATGTCGTCCAGCCTCACCGCGCGACCCGGATAATCGACCCCGCGCCGTGTTCGGTGAAAAGCTCCAACAGGCAGGCATTTGGTGCGCGCCCGTCCAAGATGACGGCGGCCCGAACACCGCCCGCAAGTGCTGCCAGACAAGTCTGCGTTTTCGGGATCATCCCGCCGGAGATCACACCGGACGTTGTTAGGTCGGCGATTTGTTCGGGCGTCAACTCGGTTAGAACATTCCCGTCCGCGTCTTTCACGCCGGACACATCCGTCAGCAATAAAAGGCGATCCGCCGCGAGCGCAGATGCAATCGCGCCCGCCACAGTGTCGCCGTTCACGTTCAATGTCTCACCGTCCCGCCCTGCACCAATCGGCGCGATCACTGGTATGGTATTGGCGTCAAACAATGTTTTAAGAATTTTCGTGTCAATATCAGCCGGTGTGCCGACCAGCCCCAATTCTGGCACATCTTGATCGCAGGTCATCAAATTCGCGTCTTTGCCAGACAGCCCAGCGGCACGACCACCCTGACGGTTGATCGCGTTGACGATCCATTTATTCACCCGACCCGACAACACCATCTCCACGACCTCAACGGTCGCCTTGTCAGTCACACGTTTGCCATTCAGAAATTTCGACTTGATGTCGAGCTTATCCAACATCTCGTTGATCATTGGCCCGCCCCCGTGGACGATCACGGGGTTCACGCCGACCTGCTGCATCAGCACCACATCGCGCGCGAAATTGTCCATCGCCTCTTCGGACGACATCGCGTTGCCACCCAGTTTGATGACCACAATGGCGTCATTGTAGCGTTGCAGATAGGGGAGTGCCGCGCTGAGCGTTGCGGCCGTGGCGATCCAATCGCGGTTCATGTCTTGCTTTCTCATCAAGGCGTCCTTCGCGTGTCAGTCTATCCCTGCAATGATTCCGCGCAACGTTTCAATGCCGTCGCCCTTTTCGGACGATGTGATCACCATTTCAGGGTATGCTGAGGCGAACTTGGCAAGCTTGACGCGTACTTGCGCCAAAACCTCGTCCAACTCGCCCTTTTTCAGCTTGTCGGTCTTCGTCATTACGCATTGGAACGTAACCGCAGCACTGCTGAGCAGGGCCATGATTTCTTCGTCCACGGATTTAATCCCGTGACGTGCATCGACCAGCACGAATGCGCGGCGCAAGGTCACGCGGCCGCGCAAGTAATTCTTCAACAACCGCTGCCATTTTTCAACGACTGCGACGGGCGCGTTCGCGTAGCCGTACCCGGGAAGGTCGACAAGGTAGTGGCTTTCGCCGACGGTAAAGAAGTTAATCTCCTGCGTGCGGCCAGGCGTGTTTGATGCCCGCGCGAGGCCCTTACGACCGGTCAGGGCGTTGATTAGGCTGGATTTTCCGACATTGGATCGCCCTGCAAAACACACCTCAGGGCGGTCCGGATCGGGCAAGCCCTCCATTGCGACAACGCCTTTGACGAAGTCGGTTTCGCCCGCAAACATCTTGCGGCCCGCCTCGCGGATCGAATCGTCGGGTTCTTCTGCGGAAGGAAATGGAAGTTGCATCTACAGTACCTGTGCTTGGTCGCCGAGGGCGACATGGCCATCTTTTGTCACCACGGCATAAACGCCGAAGTGCTGGTGGCCGAATGTATTTTTCAAAGCGCCAAGCGTCGCTGCATCGCGCACGCCTGTCACCGGATTTGCCGCTGTCGCCATACAACGCACGATGGGTTCACGGATTTCGAGCTCCGCTTCGCCGATTCGAATTTGCTTACCAACCCAGTCTAGCTCATCCCAAGCAGCAACACCGTCTAGCCAGATATTGGCCCGCCAGCGTTCCATCTCAAGCGGGTGACCGATTGCGGTTGCTACGCCCATGTGACTGGACAGGTTGGCAACTGAAATTGACGGGATTTCACTGTCAGTCATCCCTCGGCCATCTGCCTTTACGATCGCTTTCGGCGTTGCGCGGTCTGCGGGGCAGAGTGGCGCCACCCATGCGAGAAAGGCCGCGTCGTTTTGTTCTGGGTTGAACGTGATCTCGCCACAATCTTGGTGGCGCAACGTTATCATGCCGGAAACATCATCAAATTCTGCCCAAATGCCAGCCAACTTTGGTGTCCGGGACCCAATCATGAAGTTGCGACAGTAGAACCAGCCGGACCCGTCAAATTTTGTCTGCTCGTGAGTGACCGCCCAATGGCGGTCCCACGGCATGCATTTTCCGGCGTTCAGCGCAACAGTCGCGAGGGATTCGCGACCGTGGCTTTTAATAGGGTGCCGCCAAAGTTCAGCGACCGTTCCCATTACTCGGGGTCCGGTTTTTTGCGGCCGGTAATGTTGCCGAACAGATCAGGCTTGAAGCCTTGGCTGCGCATAATGGCGTATTGCTGCATGAACGTGATCGAGTTGTTCGCGATCCAATACAGCACAAGGCCACTTGCGAAGCCGCCAAGCATGAACATAAAGACCCAAGGCATCCAGGCGAAAATCATCTTCTGCGTCGCGTCGGTGGGTGCAGGATTTAGCTTTTGTTGCAGCCACATGGAAATACCAAGCACAATTGGCATGACGCCAATAAAGACCAGCGCGAGGATCGAATCTGGCTCTGGTGCGCCCCATGGTAGTAGGCCAAACAGGTTGTACAGCGTGGATGTGTCCGGCGCGCTCAAGTCATTAATCCAGCCGATCCACGGCGCGTGCCGCAGTTCGATTGTGACGAAAATCACCTTATAAAGAGAGAAGAAGATCGGAATTTGCATCAAGATCGGCAGACAACCAGATGCTGGGTTCACCTTGTTCTCTTTGTAAAGAGACATCATGCCCTTCTGAAGCTTCTCACGATCATCGCCAGCTGCTTCTTTCAGCTTCGCCATCTCTGGCTGAAGTTCCCGCATTTTGGCCATTGAAACGTATGATTTGTAGGCCAGTGGCAGCAGCAGCGCCTTGATGATGAATGTCAGGGCGATGATGGACCAACCCATGTTGCCAATCAGCCCGTTGAGCCAATGCAGCACCGCAAAGATCGGCTTGGTCAGAAAGAAGAACCAGCCCCAGTCAATGCTATCAAGGAATCGATCAATTCCGAGATCGTTTTGGTAACCCCGAATGACTTCCCATTCTTGCGCACCAGCAAAGAACTGAGTGTCCGCTGAGGCCGTCGCACCAGCCGCGACAGTGATCATCGGGTAAACGGTTTCAATTTGGTAGATGTCGTTGGCAAATTTGGCTGTAGACCGAAAGTCGCGACCGGGTGAAGGGATCAACGCGGTCATCCAGTATTGGTCTGAAAAGCCGATCCAACCGTTTTCTTCGACTTCGATGCGGCTCTCTTCTGTGGTGAGATCTAGCATGTCGTCGTAGTTAATTTCCTCCATCGACCCGTCCGACATCCGCACAACGCCTTCGTGCTGAATGAAGAAGCCAATTTGGTCAGGCTCGCCGTGACGCGCCACCAGTCCGTACGGGCGCAGTGCGATCTCAGCACCTGTCGTGTTTTCAACAGTTTGCGTGACGGTGAACAGGAATTCGTCATCCATGGCGAACGTTTTGCGGAATGTCAGTCCAGAACCATTGCCCCAGACAAGGGTTACGTCCCTGCCCGGTGACAGAGTTTCGCCTGATTCTATTTGCCATTGCGTCGACGCACCTGGCACTTGGTCCGCAGTTGCACCTACGGCAGCGACCCAGCCATGCAAAGCGTAGTAGGGCGAATCTGTTCCGATTGGCGACAGAAGCCGAACGAGATCGGCATCGGGATCCAGCGTCTCACGGTAGTCTTTGAGTGAAAGGTCATCAATTCGGCCACCCGTTAGAGATAATGATCCTGTAAGGCTGTCACTATCGATCACGACGCGGGGTGCGTTTGCAATAACGTCTTCGGCGGAAAGAGGCGCGAGAACGGCGACTTCGCCAAGCTGCTCTGGAATTTGCGCGTCTACTCCGAGCGCCGTGCCATCTGTCGATGTGATCTCTGATGTTGGCGCAGGTTCAGCCATCTCCGGAGGAGGAAACAGAACGAACCAGGTCAGAATCACAATGAAGCTGAGCGCGGTTGCGAGGATGAGATTCTTGTTCTGGTCGTCCATTTAAGCCGCCTGAAACTGCATTTGAAATATCAAGCAGGTTCAACAGGTCGGAGCAACAAAGGTCAAGCGCTTTTGCCTTAATTCTGTGGACTCAGGGCGGCTTTGTCACATGGAGTGCGATAGCTTGCGCGTTTAGGGAACGGTACCGGTTCTTGGTATCTGTGAAAATAGGCCGACGCCCATTGGATGGTTGCTTGTATAGGCATCGGCCGCGCGATCTGGAAACCTTGCACATCGTGACAACCCAAAGCTTTTAACGCATCTTGTTCGCCGCGTGTTTCAACACCTTCTGCCAAAGTTTGTACGCCCAGCCTGTCAGCCATCGTCAGAATAGCTGCGACCATATTGCGTTGTTCGGAATCCGTATCGACGCCTGCCACAAACGAGTGATCAATCTTGATGCGCCCGACACTGAAGCGTCGAATGTTGGTGATTGACGCATAGCCGGTGCCAAAGTCATCCAGATCAATCCCGCAGCCTAAATCGGCCAACGCCGCAAGATTGCCGATAATGTCATCATCAGCGCCATCGGCGATGACTGCCTCCAGAATCTCAATAACCAAACGGTGGCGCGCGATATTGCTGAAATCCAAGTTTATTGCGATGCGATCCACAAGGCGGGGATTGCGCAGTTCACTGGTTGAAAAGTTGACACCAATTCGCGGAACGTTCAGCCCAGATTTATTCCAAAATGTAAGCGCCTGAAGAGCCTGTTTGATCATCGTTTCGCCAAGTTTTTGCAGCAAACCCGCCGGTTCCAGTTTGAGCAGGAATTCCACAGGCGAAATAATCCCCTGTTCGGGATGGTGCCAACGCTTCAAACTCTGACAGCGTTCCATCGTGGAGGTGCAGTTGTTGTTGAAAATAGGCAAATATTTTGCTCTGCTCAAACGCCCGCTTTGTGTCGCGGGTAATTTTTTCCGCTTGGCCTGTAGTGACAACATTGTCTCGAAAAAGGCGCGCGCCGCGCTCGGTGCTTTGCGACGGGCCTCCAACAGCGCTGAGAACGATGCTTGCATCAGGCCCTCGGCTGTAGGGCGTTCCAGCTTATTGGAGGCAGCGAAACCTATTGATGCAGTCAACTGCACAAGTAGATCTGTCAAGGTTGGCGCATTCGACAGCGCATGTTGGATGCGGGTACATGTGTGGAGCATAGATTCGTGTTCATGAGGGGCTTGCGGTGCGAAAGCTGACATAAGTCGCGACCCGTCGAGATAAATGGTCACGTCTGCCGCCGTCAACTGCTCTTCGGTGGCGCTCTGGGTGAATGACAGCGCGCTCTCCAACGATTCGCAGCCGTATATTTCTGCAAGCTTTTGGTAGTTGTCGATTTCGACGATCATGGCGACATTTGGATTACCGATTTCACCTATTAAGCGCGATAGGCATCCAACGATAAAATCACGTTTGTCTTTCGGATCAGTCTTTGTGAGATCACCCTGTAGCCTTGACGGCACAATGATCAAGAGGGTCAGGAGGGGCATGAAAATCAGGCTCGCCAAGATATCTGGCGGACCAAGGATCGCAATCGCTGCTACGCAACTCACAGCGATGCCGCATGCAGAGTAGGCTTTGTACCGCAAACCAATGGGCGCACCCGAACGATTTAGCATTATCGACCTTTCCAAAACCTGTCACGCGAAAAGACAGGGCTGGAACTTTCAATAGCGCAGCGTTCTTATAGGAACGTTAATTGCTCGAAATGGTTGTGTCGCCGTTGTACAATTCGTCAGAGCTGCGGTTCAGTCCTTTGAAGTCGAAAATCGACGGGTCCAATAGATGGGAAGGGCGGGTATTGCTTAACGCGCTGAACATCTTTTGCCGCCGACCTGGCGAATTGGTTTCCCATTGATCCAGCATGGCCTTGATTTGCTGGCGCTGTAGCCCATCCTGCGACCCACATAAATCACAGGGAATGATGGGGTAGCCCATTGAACTGCTGAACTTTTCACAATCCGCTTCGGCGACGTGTGCGAGGGGGCGAAAGACAAATAAATCACCATGTTCATTGAGCAGTTTGGGCGGCATCGCAGCAAGCCTCGAGCCGTGGAACATGTTCATCATAAACGTCTCAAGGATATCGTCGCGGTGATGGCCCAATACTACTGCGCTACAGCCTTCTTCACGGGCGATTCGGTAAAAATTTCCGCGCCGTAAACGTGAACATAAAGCGCACATTGTTCGGCCCACGGGGATTTTGTCTACGACAATTGAGTAGGTGTCTTGGTATTCGATTCGGTGCGGCACCCCCATGTCCTTGAGGAATTTGGGCAGGATCGTGGCGGGAAAATTAGGCTGGCCTTGGTCAAGATTGCAGGCCAACAGATCAACGGGCAATAGCCCGCGCCATTGCAATTCGTATAGCACCGCCAGAAGGGTGTAGCTGTCTTTGCCGCCCGACAAGCAGACCAGCCATTTTGGTCGATCAGCACTGTCATCAAGCATTCCGTATTTTTCGATCGCTTCACGCGTATTCTGGATCAGCCGCTTGCGGAGCTTTTTGAACGTCGTCGTTTTGGGTGCGCCATAAAATAGTGGATGAATATCGTCTGGATGATCAAGCATAATTCGATAATACATTGGGGCATTGGGCCAAACAAGAGGGCGAAGCAGGGATAATTGAATACGTCGCGGTCTGCTCAGGTCATCCATCGGTTCGGGGGCTGCATATATTTGATATGAAACATATTGCCGTCATTACCTGTGCCTGTTGTTGCCGTCACAATAGATACAGTGCGCGTCATCGTTTGATGATTGGATGTGCCACCAGACAAGCGACCGTTTGCTGAACATTTCTTACGTAAAACGGTTCCGGTTCGGCATCGGGCAGGTCGTGATTTCGTTCGAGAAGCTGTAGCAGCCTGACGGTTGCCTAGCCTCTCAGGCTCCTGGTTCGAAGTCGTCAGTCCGGTACGTTGTCGACGCCGGACCCGCCCCATGGATTGCAGCGGATCACGCGGCGAATCGTCAGCGCGGTTCCCTTGATACCACCGTGTTTGCGCAAAGCCTCCATCGCGTAGGCGCTACATGTCGGATGAAAACGGCAACCGTGTCCGACCCAAGGCGAAAAAATCAGACGATAGAACCGGATTGGCAGCGATGCGATCAACGCCAGAGGTGACATTCTGCGGTTCATCCGATTTTGCCGAGTGCCTTGGCGAAATCAGCCCGTAACGATTCGAAGTCACGGTTCGCGGTCACATCTTTTTTTCCTATCAGCACGTAGTCGTGTCCGGCTTTGGCTAGATGAGGTAAATCAAGGCGCGCAATTTCGCGCAAGCGGCGTTTGGCACGGTTTCGTGCTACGGCATTCCCGACTTTTTTGGAACAGGTAAAGCCCACCCGCACTGAGTCGTCGCCATCACGACGATCCCGCATCTGCACAGTCAGGCTTATGGCTGTCTGATAACGGGCCTTGGATGCCGCAACAAAATTTGCGCGGGTTTTCATCACCGCAAGACGTGCAGAAACCGCCACAGGCAATGCCCTGGCGGTTCCTAAAGCTTCCTCAGACGGCGTCATGTCGGATAGACCGCGCGTAGCTTGCGCGACATCACCAAGCGCAATTAAGCGCTCAGTTCCTTACGACCCTTAGCACGACGTGCATTGAGGATATTGCGGCCAGCTTTGGTGGCCATACGTGCGCGGAAACCGTGACGGTTCTTACGAACGCGGTTGGATGGCTGAAATGTACGCTTCATTGCGTCTCTCCGGTGTTTGGGCGAACCCTGCAGCAGGATTCGAGCCTCAAGAATTTATCGTGGTATCTCGAAGCCCGTTCTTTAGGGGGGGGCGTGGCGTCTGTCAACGCGTGAAGGTGCGAAAGTCTGCAACAATGCACGAATAGGGCAGGTCAAATGTTACAGTCTTCACGACAACTGCAACAAAACCCGGCCAAATGAACACCCTGCATCAACGCGCCGTGATAGGGGTATGCAGTCTGCGCGGGCTCGTCCATCTAAGGTGCAATTCGATCCACACTTAGCAACAAGAGACGTGACAAAATGACCGACACCCCAGAACCTGATGTCGCCAAATCCAGCGTCCTGATGAAACGACTGCCGATTATCGTGATCGCTGTGGTGGCTGTGTTAGGTGCGTATTTCTTGCGTGATTACCTGACGTTTGACGCCTTGGCTGAAAATCGCGAAAGCCTGATTGCGTTTCGCGATGCCAATTACCTCGTGACCGTGTTGGTGTTCATCGCCATCTATACCGTGGTGGTGGCGTTCAGTCTGCCTGGGGCGACGATTATGACGCTGGCTGGTGGTTTCCTGTTCGCGACGTTCCCCGGATTCTTGTTTAACGTGATCGCGGCAACGATGGGCGCGACGGGCATTTTCATGGCCGCACGCTGGGGATTCGGCAAACAGTTGGGCGCGAAACTTGAAGGGTCTGAGGGCATCGTCAAAAAGATTAAAGACGGGATCGACGAAAACCAATGGTCGATGCTGTTTCTGATCCGGCTGGTTCCTGCGGTGCCGTTCTTCCTCGCCAACTTGATCCCTGCGTTCCTTGAAGTGCCTTTGCGAAGATTCGTGATCTCGACCTTCTTTGGCATCATCCCCGGATCGGTCGTTTACACCTCAGTTGGCGCAGGGCTGGGTGAAGTTTTTGCGGCTGGCGAAATCCCCAACCTCGGCATCATATTCGAGCCGCACATTTTGTTGCCAATTCTTGGCCTGTGTATTCTGGCGGTTCTTCCCATCATCATCAAAGCCGCGCGCGGCAAGAAAGGCCTGTAACAATGAGCCGTATTAAGACTGACGTTTGTATAATTGGTGGCGGTTCTGGCGGGCTTAGCATTGCGGCGGGTGCGTCGCAGATGGGGGCGTCCGTTGTCCTACTTGAGGGGCACAAAATGGGCGGCGATTGCCTGAACTACGGCTGTATTCCTTCCAAGGCACTGATTGCTGCTGGAAAGCAGGCCTACGCTATGGGCCACACGGGTGATCTGGGCAGCAAAGCCGTTGATCCGGACGTGGATTTTGCAGCTGCCAAGGACCATGTCCGCAAGGTTATCGAAACCATCGAACCCGTGGACAGCCAAGAGAGGTTCGAGGGTTTTGGCGTCAATGTCATCCGTGAGTTTGGCAGATTCATTAGCCGGACTGAGGTTCAGGCGGGCGACACGATCATTCAAGCCCGCCGTTTCGTCGTCGCCACAGGGTCCGGGCCGTTCGTGCCGCCAATCCCGGGTCTTGAAGGTGTCGATGTTTACACTAACGAGAACATTTTTGATCTGCGTGAGAGGCCAGAGCATCTGATCGTCGTCGGTGGCGGCCCCATCGGAATGGAAATGGCCCAGGCGCATTTGCGGCTGGGGTGCAAAGTGACGGTCATTGAGGGTGCCAAGGCGATGGGCAAGGATGACCCTGAAATGGCGGCGATTGTGCTGGATAAACTGCGTGCCGAGGGTGTTGAAATCATCGAAGAGGCGCAGGCTACTGAGATTAGTGGGAGCAAAGGTGCAAACCCGAAAGTGACCGTGCATACGCCAAAAGGCGATTTCACAGGCTCGCATCTTCTGATGGCCGTTGGTCGCAAGGTGAACGTTGAAAACCTTGATCTGGATAAGGCAGACGTCAAATGGGGCCGTGGTGGTGTTGAGGTCGGTGCGGACCTTCGGTCGGTTAGTAACAAGAAAGTTTACGCCGTTGGCGATGCCGCTGGTGGGCTGCAATTTACCCACGTCGCGGGCTATCACGCAGGTGTTGTGATCCGCTCGATGCTGTTTGGCCTTCCAAGCAAGCAGCGCACGGACCACATTCCGTGGGCGACCTATACGGACCCCGAACTGGCGCAAGTTGGATTGACTGAAGCCCAAGCAAAAGAACAATTCGGCAGCAACGTCGAAGTTGTGCGGTTCCCATACCACGAAAATGACCGCGCCATCGCTGAAGGTAAAACAACAGGCCTTATCAAGGTGATGGTCGTTAAGGGTAAACCCGTTGGTGCATCTATTGTCGGCAATATGGCCGGCGAATTGATCGGCATGTGGGCAATGGCAATTGCCAATAAGATGAAAATGTCGGCGATTGCTGCAACTGTTCTACCCTATCCGACCGTATCTGAGATTAACAAACGCGCGGCGGGTGCCTATTTTACCCCTAGGTTGTTTGAAAGCCCTATGGTCAAACGTGTGGTAGGATTGGTGCAGCGCTGGCTGCCATAAGACCTGAACAGAAACGGACGGCAGAATGCTCAATTCCCTCTCAGGGCGATTTTTGATCCTCACGACGGTGTTCGTGTTGATTGCTGAGCTGTTGATTTTTGTGCCGTCCGTTGCGCGGTTTCGGGAAGACTATTTTCTCAATCGGCTGGAACGGGCGCAGATTGCGTCGCTGACCCTTCTGGCCGACGATATGATCATGCCCGAACTTGAATCCGAGCTGCTGAAGAACGCAGGCGTGTATAACGTGGTGCTGCGCCGCGACGAAGTCCGCCAATTAGTCCTGTCATCGCCGATCCCCGCGCCGATCCACAAGACGTATGATATGCGCGACCCACCTGCTTGGATGCTGATCCGTGATGCTTTGGTTGGACTTTGGGACACGGAGGAACGGGTGTTTCGCGTCATTGGCAATCCAGTGCAAGACGGCGGAATGTTGATCGAAATTACTCTGCCATCTGCGCCGTTACGGACAGCGCTGATCGACTACGGTATCCGCATCCTCATTCTTTCCGCGGTTATTTCGATTGTGACAGCTAGTCTGTTATTCTTGGCTGTGCGCCGCTTTATCGTGAAGCCAATCAAGGGCGTTATCGATCACATGCAGGCCTACGCCAAGGCACCTGAAGATGCCCGGCTGATTATCATGCCAAACGCAGGAGTGACTGAGCTGCGCGAGGCTGAGGAAGCCTTGGCGAGCCTGCAAACCCAACTGACGGGTGCGCTCAAACAGAAAGAACGGCTCGCGCAATTGGGTGGTGCTGTCAGTAAGATTAGCCACGATCTGCGCAATATTTTAACATCTGCTGTGCTGTTTACAGATCGCATTGATGCCTCAGAAGATCCGACAGTTCGCAGGCTGGCCCCGAAGTTGGTGAATTCCATCACTCGTGCGGTGAACCTGTGTGAAAGCACGCTGACATTCGGGCGCGCAGAAGAACCCGCGCCGCGGCTGATGCGGATGTCGCTGGCGGAAACCGTGGATGATGTGATTGCAGGGGAACGGTTGGCAGCCGGGGACCACAACATCTCGTTCTCCGAAGACATCCCGATGGGTATGAACGTGCGGGCCGACGCAGAACAACTTTATCGTGTCATCGGTAATCTTGTGCGCAACGCCCGCCAAGCGATTATTGCGAGCGGTAAGCCAGGTGAGATTAGCGTTGTCGGTTCAGAAAATGACAAGTGCTGGCAGGTCGCTGTCACAGATACTGGTCCGGGCCTGCCCAAGACTGCACAGGAACATCTATTTAAGGCCTTTCAGGGTGGCACGACCTCTGGTGGGTCCGGTTTGGGGTTGGCCATTGCCGCGGAACTGGTGCGCGGACATGGCGGCCGGCTTGATCTTGACCGCACGGATGAGACGGGCACCCGCTTTGTGATCAGCCTGCCGAAATTCGACCTGATCCTCTCTCCTACAATCGTTTAGATTTGTCTCTTGCAAAGCCAAGACAGGATCGCTAAGTCGCCCCTAATGCACCCGTAGCTCAGCTGGATAGAGTACCTGACTACGAATCAGGGGGTCAGAGGTTCGAATCCTCTCGGGTGCACCAATACATCTCATATTTATGTTTAAATTCAGTTTTTAATTAAATTAAACGTATTTGTATTCCCCCAAATATCCCCCACCATATCGGCGCTAGCAAGCTTAGCCGGGCGGTCGGATTGGGATCGGCCATCAACCATTGGCGACCAAGCAGCAGTGAGTGTCGTGGATTAGCCATCATTTATAGACGACGTACTGCGGACACGCGATGGCTCATCAAATTCTTTGGAGTTGCGGCAACTCATTTGGTGGCATCGATTCGCAGCCCTCTGAGCTTTAGCCCCAGTCTTTTTTAATCTTCATCGGTGGATAATCGACATATCCAACCGGTCCTTGCGAATAGAAGGTTGGGCGGTTGTAAGGCGTGAGTTCAGCCCCCATTCGCAGCTGCGTGGGCAGGTCGGGATTTGAAATAAACAACCGGCCAAAGGCGATGATGTCCGCGTGGCCTTCGGCGACCATCTGCGTCGCACTTTCCCCTGAGAAGTTTCCAGCGGCGATAAGCGTGCTGCTCCACATTGGTCGAAACAGCTTTGCTGCGGAAGGAACGTTTTCGTGGTTCACATCCTTTTGGCCCGCGCCTGATGCGCGTGGTTCCAGCAGGTGCAAATAGGCCAGACCGAGGCGGTCGAGTTCCCTGACCAGATGGGAGTAGAGGGTGCGGGGGTCGTCCTCGCCGCTGTCGTTGGCGATGCCAAAGGGAGATAGCCGTATCCCGACCTTTGCCCCGCCGATCGCGGTGGCAAGCGCTTGGGCGATCTCGAGCACAATGCGGCAATGGTTTTCGATCGAGCCGCCGTATTGGTCGGTTCGTGTGTTGGTGCGCGATTGCAGGAATTGTTCCAGCAGATAGCCGTTAGCCGCGTGAATTTCGACACCGTCAAAGTCCGCGGACATCGCTGATTTTGCGGCGGCTACATAGGTATCAATCAGGGCCGTGATATCCTCGGTGCTGTAGGGACGGGGCGTCGGGCACGGGACCCGCGACCAGTCGGGGAGGGCGACCTCCGCATTGGCGGCAATAGCGGAAGGCGCAAAGGGCGCGCCATGGTCAGGCTGATAATCTGCGTGGGACAGGCGGCCCATGTGCCACAACTGCATGACGACCAACCCGCCTTTGGCGTGGATGGCGTGCGTGACTTTGTGCCAGCCCGCAACTTGCGCGTCAGTGTAGATGCCTGGCGTGTCAGGTGCGCCTCGCGCGGCTTGGCTGATATGGGTGGCTTCGGTGATGATCAGCCCGCCTTTGGAGGCGCGCTGGCTGTAATACTTGACCATCATGTCGGTGGGAGCGTACGTGGGGGCAACGGCACGCATTCTGGTCAGCGGTGCCATGGCGACCCGATGGTCGAGGGTCATTGCTCCAACGGCGCGTTTGGAAAAGAGGTCGGCCATGTCGTATCCTGATCATGCTGTCGGGTTTACGTTCTACTTGGTTTGCCAATTGCCGAGAGGAAAGACGCTGGATTGATCCCTCTACATCCGTCAGTCAATTGCACCAAAATTCAGGACCATCGGGCCAACAGCGTGCAAGGCTTTTCACTGTTAGAGGGTTTGGCTTTCGCCAGCTCTTTTTTGTAAGCATTAGATCAGTCAGCAGTGCGCACCGCGCATCAACTTCCAATATAGACTGACGATGCAGGTTTCAGGATTTGCTTTTTGCACCGAAGTTATGATCTTTATTTGGCGAGGATCGTCTTAGACGTTTAAGACTGAAGCTCAACTAACGCTATCGTCAACCATCAACTTGGAGAAATAATATGAAAAGACTTGCACTTGCTGTTGCCTTTGCTGGCGCTGCTTCCACTGCCTTTGCTGGTAACATCGCAGAACCAATCATGGAAATGGCACCTGTTGTTGTAATGGAAGAGACCGCTGGTTCTTCTTCTGCCGGCCTGATCATTCCGCTGATCCTGATTGTACTTATCGCAGCTGCTATGAATAGTTCTAGCGGTGGGGTGTTGGAAATTTCTGGCTAACAATCGCCAGCAGCTCCTTTTTAAGAACGCCACATGCCTGTATATAAGGGCTGCGATAGATCGTTTCGTCTGACACCTGTTTGTGCGCCTCTCCTGGGAATGCACGTTTGAGCCAACCCGCAACCTGCTCCGGAGACCACTTGCGCCGCAGCTTTGCGGATACTGCGCGATCCCACGCCAAATGGTCTGATGCCGTCGCACGATAACCTGCAAGGCCACCATTGCGCCGAACCTCCCGGTTGATCGTCGAGGGCGCACGTCGCAACTGACGCGCAATCGCACGCAGGGGCTGCTTGGTGCTCAGACCGCGGGAAATCTCTTCCCGCTCAGAAAGGCTCAATGCAGCCCTGCCGCGTCTGCGATCTGGCGGGCGTATCCCACCCGTTGGTGAGATTACGGAAAAAACTGAGGATGATTGGCGGTCAAACACACGCCCAATCGATCTCATCGACTCGCCGCGTGGCCATCTCTCCCAGATCTCGGCACGCTGCTCAGTTGAATAGTAAATCCTGCGACGATACTTCATGACCAACACTCCATTTCTGACTAAAGATTAAAGTGTTGCGTCGACACGTTGAGATCGCCGCCCATTGCGGCCTTTCACCGCCACTTCCCGATGCTGCGGTGCGGCCCGTCGAAGCCGCCATTCATGCAGAACGCAGCATTTAGTCGACTGGAACATCGGTCAACGGACAAACCGGACCTGTGCAGATGCAGCTATTGCTGACGCAGCATTTCCCCGCAGTTGCAGCGGTGATTATTTGGCCGTGCAGCACTCATCACCAAATTGGACGCTTAAACGCGCCTATCTGAATGAATTTTAAACTGATCTTTTGCTGCGATCCGCTTTAACAGTCTAGATGCGGACGAAGTGTAAATTCGCTGCACTTGCACCAAAGTCTGCTCTTTGTGCGGTGACTCGTTTTTGTTTGAATACGCGTTCTCCCGCGTATCGAGAAGCGGCGGATTGCGAGGCGCATTTTGGGTGTTTTGCGCTGCGCAAAGGCACGTTGAATTGGCGTTTGAGACAGGACCCCAGCGATCAAGTCCACTGAAGAGGTTGAAGTCAGCAACTGGTGCCTCTTTATTCTCATTTTTCAAGGTTTGAGTTGAGGCGTCGCCATGGCAAACCACTTCTGTGGCAGTGGAGTATGATCTGGCGTGTCATGGCGGAATATGAGACCGCAGCCCAGCATGCCAATCTACTGCAGGGCCACGGTCTTGCTTGCCCTGAAAGGGCTTCAAACGTCGCGGATCAATCTGTGAGCAGCTTCTTGCGCTCAGTGAACTCGGTCGAGTCGATCTCACCCTTGGCATAGCGTTCCTTAAGAAGCGCCAAAGCACGGTCGTGCGTGGCGTGGCTGCTAGCAGTGGGTCCAGCCATGCCAAACAGCCGCAGTAGATATATGATACCCGTGACGATCCCGACCACGATCAAGATCATTAAAATAGGCCCAAGTGCCATTCCAAAGCCTCCCCACTGGCCGCCGCCCCACATCATGTCATGGCCATGATTGTACAGGCCGCCTCGATCCGAGATTTCCCCGACCTGTGCCATCGCCGACGTAGTGGCCATACAGAGTGCGGCCACTACGCTCGGGACAATTACCCTGCTCTTAAATTCTATTCTGTAACTCCATTTATGTGACATCAACACGGACTACCTGTTGCGCATCCAATTATATGCGAAAATGGGGCACGGGCCATGATCTGGATCAAGACGGTTCTGCCAAAGTACTGTAGCATGTTGCTGAGAAACGCAGGCGCGGATTGCATATCCAAATAACGCCATTTTCGGTGCCGTCTTGCCGATTCTGAGTCTGCCATACTAACATGAGGAGTGCACTTCCGTGAGTTACACAATCAATCGCATGTTCAACGACAGCACATTCGACGACATCGACGCCCGCACCCGAAGCGCCCTTGCGGGCAACGGCTTTGGGGTGCTGACCGAAATCGACGTAAAGGCGACGATGAAAAAGAAACTCGATGTTGAGATGCCGGCCTATCGCATTCTCGGCGCCTGCAATCCGAAAATGGCTTACTCTGCCATCGGGATGGAGCCGCGCGTTGGCGCGATGCTGCCCTGCAACGTCATCCTACGCGAGGTTGAGGGCGGTGTTGAGGTCAGCGCCATCGACCCGGTGGCGTCAATGCAGGCAATAGAAAGCGCTGAGCTGACGGCCGTCGCCGGCGAGGTTCGTGACCTTCTGGCGAAGGCCGTCGAGGCAATCTGAGATGAGCCTGCGCGTCGTCATTTTAGCGGCGATTGCAGTCCTGGGGCCCACGTATTCGGGGTCTGGGCTTGGTTGTCGGTCCAGGCCGACAGACAGAGCATGATGCAATGCAAGACGCTCGAGGTGCTGATGGCGCGGGCCGCGTAATGAAACAAAACTGACAGGAGATCGATGAATGGCTGAACTGCTCAAAATCACGGTGGACGAGATCAAACGGGTCGTCGAATTGCCCGGTGGACCGGTTGATTAGGCAAAAAACGATCATAAACAATGAGCTTGACCTTCCAGTAGGTTGACGCCCCAGGCTCAAAATAATCCGTTAGAAAGATGGCACGACATGCAACACGATCATTCACATGCGACGTCCGAAATTCCTGAAGGTGCAGAAACAGCCAAGGACCCCGTGTGTGGAATGACGGTCGCGGTCGGGCCCGAGATGCGCCATGCAGAATTTCAGGACGAGACATTCCATTTCTGTTCAGAGAAATGCCAAACAAAGTTCAAGGGTGATCCGTGGTTCTATGCATCGGGACGAACCGCGGAGAGCAAAACAGCGACCCCTTCGGACGTCGAATTCACCTGCCCGATGCACCCAGAGATTATTAGGGACGCGCCAGGGGCCTGCCCGATCTGCGGTATGGCGTTGGAGCCAATGCTGCCAACGGACGAGCCCAGCGAAGAATTAACTGACTTCACCCGCCGGATGTGGATTTCGGGGGCGGCGGCGGTGCCGCTGATTGTGCTGACAATGGGCGGTCTGGTCGGCCTGCCGGTGCGGGATTGGATAGGGCATCAGATAGCCAGCTATCTGGAGTTTGTATTGGCGACGCCTGTTGTCCTTTGGGCGGCATGGCCGTTCTTCAAACGTGGCTGGGACTCAGTGGTCAACCTGTCACCCAACATGTGGACGCTCATCAGCCTCGGGGTTTCGGCGGCCTATATCTATTCGATATTTGCAACCTTTCTGCCGGGCCTGTTTCCGGAACAGTATCGGATGGGCAATGGCGTCGGCACGTACTTCGAGGCGTCAGTGGTGATCGTAGCGCTAGTCTTTGCGGGTCAGGTTTTGGAATTGCGCGCCCGTGAACGCACGGGCGACGCGATCCGCGCGCTTCTCGACCTTGCACCAAAGAGCGCGCGGCGCATTCTGCCAGATGGCATGGAATACGACGCGCCGCTGGAAAACATCATGGAAGGCGACCGCTTGCGCGTGCGCCCCGGAGATGCGGTGCCAGTGGACGGGATGGTGATCGAGGGGTGGTCTTCGCTGGACGAAAGCATGCTGACCGGCGAGTCGATGCCGGTGGAAAAGGGTCCGGGCGACGCGGTGACCGGTGCCACGATAAACAAGAACGGCTCTCTGGTGATCGAAGCGGGCAAGGTAGGCGCCGACACAGTTTTGGCGCAGATCGTGGCGATGGTCTCCAACGCACGGCGGTCACGTGCCCCAATCCAAGGACTGGCGGACCGGGTCTCAGCCATATTTGTGCCGACGGTCGTAGGTACCGCGATCTTTGCCTTCGTCGTGTGGATGATCTTCGGGCCCGAACCCGCACTGGTTTTCGCCATCGTTTCTGCCGTTTCGGTGCTGATCATCGCCTGCCCCTGCGCGCTTGGGCTGGCAACGCCGATTTCGATCACGACGGCGGCAGGACGCGGTGCGCAAGCGGGTGTCCTGATTAAGGATGCAGAGGCGCTGGAACGCATGGCGGATGTCGATACGCTTATTGTCGATAAGACCGGCACCCTGACGATGGGCAAGCCGAAGTTGACTGACACAGCGACGCTGGGCGATGTGGCCGAGGCGGAACTGTTGTCACTGGCCGCGGCACTTGAACGTGGGTCCGAGCATCCTCTGGCCGAAGCGATCGTCGAGGGAGCCGAAGCGGCGAGTGCCGCCCGCCAAGAGGCCACCGACTTCGAGGCGGTCACTGGCAAGGGGGTGCGTGGACAAATCGGCGGTCGCGCTGTTGCCCTCGGCAACACGGCAATGATGCAGGAGATGGGCCTGGACACGAGCGCGGCCGAAGCAAGGGCCGACACCTTGCGCGCCGAGGGCAAGACGGCGATGTTCGTCGCAGTTGATGGGTTGCTGGCGGGCATCGTGGCCGTGGCCGACCCGATCAAGGACAGCACCGCGCAGGCGATCAAGGAACTCCATGCGCAGGGGCTGCGCGTCATCATGGCGACGGGCGACAACGAACGCACGGCGCAGGCTGTTGCGAGTAAGCTCGGCATCGACGAGGTGCGCGCAGGTGTGCTGCCCGAAGCCAAGAAGGACTTGATCGATCAGTTGCGCCGTGACGGCCACAAGATCGCCATGGCGGGTGACGGGGTCAACGACGCACCCGCACTGGCCGCCGCCGATGCCGGCATCGCCATGGGCACCGGTGCCGACGTAGCAATGGAAAGCGCTGGGATCACACTGCTGGGTGGCGATCTGATGGGCATCGTGCGGGCGCGCAAGTTGGCGCGGGCAACCCTGCGCAACATCAAACAGAACCTGTTCTTCGCCTTCGCCTACAACACCCTGGGCGTGCCCATTGCGGCAGGGCTGCTCTATCCCGTCACGGGTGTTCTGCTCTCACCGATGATCGCGGCGGCCGCGATGAGCCTATCGTCTGTCTCGGTAATCAGTAACGCGCTGCGCCTTCGGCGGGTTGATCTTTAGAGGAGAACATCTGTGCAAGAGATAAAGCCGGCATTCGCTGTGTTGCAGATTGTTTGCACTTCGGGCTCGGTGCGGCTTTCCGCACTGCAGAGACAAACCCGTATTAGCGCCACTTTGAATGTTGGCGCCGACCGATGAAGCATTCTTGGCTCGCACTCGTAGAGAATGGCTCCTATCCGCCCTTGATGTTGTATTTCGCTCACGGCCCATTGCTGTCGTTCGCGTCCACATCAGGATGCTGCGGTGCGGCCCGTCAAACCTGACTTTCGTGCATTTTGCAGCATTTTTGCTGGCTGAAACGTCGGTGTGTCACCGAGTCTCGCGGCCGACCAAGCTGGCACCCGTTCAGATTAGAAAAAAAGCCAACTTGCAGAAGAACAAATCCTCTTGATACTGAAGAAAAGTCAAGTTGGGTCCGGCGCACAGGTAAGGTGCGATAAGAATTGCATTCTACTGGATCGTCGTAGGTATAAGAGAAGCACGAGGGTTGTTCTTGGCAAGCTGATGATTTCGGCCCCTTAGAGCGCCGCAATGAACGCTATGGATCTTCTTGCTAGGTCGCTTGCGATTGTCTGTGGTTCAATCCGAATCCTCACTTCCTCCTGTTTGATACCGTGCGCCATGCTTGAAACCCGATTGCCGCATGACGAATCAACTTTAAACGCCATTGCTCGCAATCAAAGCGCGCTAGTTAGCACTATTCGAATGTGTGGACCGTCACCAAAACCTGCCAAAATAAACTATAATGTCCATAAAATACGCCCCAACGAGTGCCGATCCGAGATAATCGTATTTTCCTAAAGAAAGGGGTTGCGGGTGTGTGTCAGTAACCTTAGAACCCCCCTTACCGGACGAGCAGAGACGCTCCAACGGGACGCCAGACGGGCCGGACTGAAGCGGAGACGCGTAG
>Ga0307488_10000340_pt1 | contig 37584 bp, 33 predicted proteins | sample SB02metaG_FD_202248 | JGI IMG/M metagenome (GOLD analysis project Ga0307488, IMG submission 202248) | Sea-ice brine microbial communities from Beaufort Sea near Barrow, Alaska, United States - SB 0.2 | ecosystem: Environmental > Aquatic > Marine > Coastal | place: USA: Alaska | collected... | reverse complement strand
GCCTCACCAAGACGTATTGCTGTTCTAGTTGAGGGATTATCTGAATTTCAAGCGGATAAACACGTTGAAAAACGTGGTCCTGCGATTGCAACAGCATTTGACCAAAATGGTGAGCCTACCAAAGCAGCACAAGGATGGGCACGTTCGAATGGTATTGACGTCGACCAAGCAGAACGATTAAAGACAGACAAAGGTGAATGGCTGTTGTTTAAAGCACAAGTCAAAGGTCAATCTATTACGCAACTCCTTCCTGAGTTGGTTGAGAAAGCATTAAAGGCCCTGCCTATTCCTAAGCCAATGCGCTGGGGTACAAAATCCACTCAATTTATTAGACCAATTCATACAGTGACTATGTTATTCGGATCCGACCTTATACACGGCAAAGTATTGGATGTTAATTCTGCACGATTGATAAATGGTCACAGATTCCACTGTGACGCCCCTTTTGAGCTTGACTGTGCAGATAATTACCTCAGCCAACTTAAACGACACTATGTCATAGCTGACCATCAACATCGTAAGTCGATAATATTGGAGCAGGTTAGGGCCTTAGCCAAGCAAGAAAACGCCATCGCAGACGTTAATGAAGAATTATTAGAAGAAGTCACATCTCTGGTGGAGTGGCCTGTAGCCTTAGTCGCAAATTTTGATGAGTCTTTTTTAGCCGTACCTAAGGAAGCGCTCATTTACACTATGAAAGATGATCAAAAATACTTTCCTCTATTGGATGAAAATGGCCAATTAAGGTCTAGATTCATTTTTATTACAAATATAGAAAGTAAAGATCCTCAAACTATTATCAGTGGTAATGAAAAAGTTATTAGACCAAGATTAGCTGATGCTGAGTTTTTCTTTAATACTGATAAAAAACAAACTTTAGAATCACGTCTTGAAAGCTTAAAAACCATATTGTTTCAAAAACAATTAGGTACTGTTTACGAGAAGTCTGAACGTATTGCATCTATGGCGAAAAGTATCGCTGTTATGTTAGGAGCAGATCAAGAAGCTGCTCACAGAGCTGGTTTGTTATGTAAAACAGACTTAATGACTAACATGGTTATGGAATTTCCTGATGTACAGGGCGTCATGGGTATGCATTATGCGAGAGTAGATGGTGAAGCTGAGCTTGTAGCGTTAGCACAAAACGAACAATATATGCCTCGATTTGCTGGTGACAGCTTACCCGCATCTGATGTCAGTATATGTGTTGCCTTAGCCGATAAGATAGATACATTAGTAGGAATTTTTGGTATTGGTCAAACACCAAAAGGTGATAAAGATCCCTTTGCCTTACGTCGAGCTTCAATTGGTGTATTACGTATAATTGTTGAAAAATCTCTGCCTCTAGATCTGAACGATTTAGTTGACGCATCGATTGCTACATTCGGTGACAAGATAAAGTCTGAAAACATTCAAACAAAGGTTGTAGATTTTGTTTTGGCAAGATTTAAAGCTTGGTATGCAGAACAAGGCATTGCCACAGGGGTTATACAAGCAGTTGCAGTTAATCGCCCTACTCGACCAGCAGACTTTGCAGCAAGAGTTGAAGCAGTTAAATCGTTCAACACCTTAGAATCTGCAGAAGCACTAGCGGCAGCAAATAAACGTGTCGCAAATATATTAGCTAAAAACGTTTTTAAAGAGGAATTGTCTTTTAATAAGGCATTGATGAAAGAGCCTGCCGAAATAGCCTTAGCGAGTAGTTTAGAGTCTGTGGAAGCACGCATCCAACCCATGCTTGATAAGTCAGATTATACTAATGCATTAATCGTTTTAGCTGAGCTAAGACAGCCAATTGATGAGTTTTTTGAGAACGTTATGGTTATGGCAGATGATGAGTCAGTTAAAAGAAATCGTCTAACCTTATTATCAAGGCTCAGAGGTTTATTTTTGTGCTGTGCAGACATTTCAGTACTTAATTAATTTTTATCTATATTACAACTTGAATTCATGTTTTTAGGACGTAAACCAATATGAAGAAAATAAGCTTTGTATCTGTGGTGTTTATTACTAGCTTGCTTAGCGGTTGCGCTACAAATGTTATTGATAGCTTTACCAAAGAACAAAACTACGACGGGCTATATCTAAGAGGTGTTTTTTCTTGGTGGGAAGCAGATGAAAAATATAAGTTAATTGCAACCTCTGATGAAATCTATTCAACTTCTATTGAATTGATTGCTGATGGACAACCTTATGATTTTAAATTTGCTGACTCCGATTGGACACCGGGAAGGAACTGTGGCTATGCCAGTGAATCAGACAAGATTCTCGTTGTTGGCAAATCCGTAAGAGCCAATTGTGTAACTACTGATGAAAACTTTCGGTTCACACCATCTGAAACTGGAATGTTCCAGTTCACAATAGATTTTAGTGGATTTGGCACTCCTAAGGTATCAATTACCCTTATAACCGATTGATTTATAAACACATAATAAAAAGGCCGCTTAAAGCGGCCTTTTTTATATGTAGCTTAAACTAGACGTCTAAGTTGGCTACTTTAAGAGCGTTCTCTTCGATGAATGCTCTTCTAGGTTCAACTTGATCACCCATTAAAGTAGTGAATAGCTGATCAGCACCTACTGCATCTTCAATAGTTACTTGTAGCATTCTTCGTGAAGCTGGATCCATAGTAGTTTCCCATAGCTGACCCGGATTCATCTCTCCTAGTCCTTTATAACGCTGGATATATTGGCCACGTTTAGATTCAGACATTAACCAGTCCAACGCGTCTACAAACGTAGAAACAGGTTTAGTCTTGTCATTACGCTTCACATAACCACCCGTTTCAATTATGCCATTGATTTCTAAATTAAGGTTCTTAAGTCGTTTATATTCGTTAGATGCAATAAACTCATGATCGATACGATACTCGGTGTCTATCCCATGCTTTCTGATAATAATGGTAATGAACCAGTTATTTCTTTCAGAGTTATGACGTATTTCAAAAGAATATGTTGCTCCATCTGTTTCATCAACCGTAAGCCCTTTCGTAAACTCATCTGCAAATTTTGTTAACTTTTGCTCATTATTTACATCGTCAATATCAAGTGTAAGACTATAGACTAATTTATTGAGTATCACTTCAGGCATTAAACGACTTATACGAGTGATCATAGCCACAGTTTCTTGGTATTGTTTAACTAGGCTTTCCAATGCCACACCTGTAATAGCGGGAGCATCTTCGTTTACATGTAATGAGGCGCTATCTAGGGCGATAGATGTAAGATACTTAGTTAAAGAATCATCGTCTTTTAGGTATTGTTCCTGCTTACCTTTTTTAATTTTATAAAGAGGTGGTTGGGCGATATATATATAACCACGCTCGATAATCTCTGGCATTTGTCTATAGAAGAAGGTCAATAGTAATGTACGAATGTGAGAACCATCTACATCAGCATCAGTCATTATAATGATTCGATGATAACGTAACTTCTCTGGGTTATATTCGTCGCGACCAATACCACAACCTAATGCAGTGATAAGAGTTGCTACTTCTTGAGAGGAAAGCATCTTATCAAATCTAGCCTTTTCGACGTTTAAGATCTTACCTTTTAGTGGCAATATAGCTTGGTTTTTACGATTACGACCTTGCTTAGCGGATCCGCCAGCAGAGTCTCCTTCCACTATGTATAGCTCTGAAAGCGCCGGATCCTTTTCTTGGCAATCAGCTAGTTTTCCAGGCAAACCAGCTAAATCTAAAGCGCCTTTTCTACGAGTCATCTCACGGGCTTTTCTAGCTGCGTCTCTGGCTCTTGCAGCGTCTATAATTTTACCTACAATGATTTTACTTTCTGCAGGGTTTTCTAATAAAAACTCCTGAAGCTTCTCACCCATTACTGTTTCTACAGCAGGTCTTACTTCTGAAGATACTAACTTATCTTTAGTTTGTGAAGAGAACTTCGGGTCAGGCACTTTAACCGAAATAATGGCAGTTAAGCCTTCTCTTGCATCATCTCCACTGGTACTTGTTTTTGCTTTCTTTGAAAGACCTTCTTTGTCCATATAGTTGTTTAGCGTTCGAGTCAAAGCACCTCTAAAACCTGCTAAATGACTACCTCCATCTTTCTGTGGAATATTATTTGTGAAGCAAAAAACGTTTTCCTGATAACTATCATTCCATTGCATAGCTACCTCAACAGAAATACCATCATCACGATGTGAATCAAAATAGAATATTTTTTGATGTACCGGCGTTTTATTTTGATTTAAATATTCAATAAAAGCAGTGATACCGCCTTCATATTCAAATTTGTCAGTCTTTCCATCGCGCTCATCTTCAAGAATGATACACACGCCTGAATTTAGAAAAGATAATTCACGTAATTTCTTAGCTAAAATGTCGTAGTGGAACACAACACCTGTAAATGTACCTTCACTTGGCCAAAAGCGTAAACTCGTCCCAGTGGCTTCTGATTCGCCGATAACTGCTAATGGTTGTTGTGGCACGCCATGCTGATACTCTTGCTCATAAAGCTTACCTCCGCGGCGAACTTGTAGCATTAACTTCTTTGATAGAGCGTTAACGACTGATACACCTACACCATGTAAACCGCCGGACACTTTATAAGAGTTATCATCAAATTTACCCCCAGCATGTAATACAGTCATGATGACTTCGGCTGCCGAGACCCCTTCCTCTTCATGAATTTCTGTAGGAATACCGCGACCATCATCTTTAACCGAGACTGAACCATCAATGTGTATTTTCACATTAATACTTGAACAATGCCCTGCAAGTGCTTCATCGATAGAGTTATCTACTACCTCAAAAACCATGTGGTGTAACCCGGTTCCATCATCTGTATCACCGATATACATACCCGGTCTTTTTCTGACGGCATCAAGTCCTTTTAGTACTTTAATACTCGACGAATCATATACATTTTCTTCTGCCATCTGATTAAATCTCCTCTCTCACCTGGCCATGTTCCACGTGAAACACTTTTTTATCGTTATAGTTCTCTAAGAACTCTAGTTGTTTGATATCAATAGCTGTAACAAACAATTGAGTATCAGAAGTGTTCAATCTTGATATAAACACTTTTCTTTTTTCTTCATCTAATTCTGCACCAACATCATCCAATAAAAAAATTGAAGTCTTATCTGTCTGCGCATGTAAATACTGTGTTTGGGCAAGTTGCATACCTGCTACCAACATCCTTAACTGACCCCTAGATAAAACTTCATGTGCATTTGCACCTTGGGTCTTAATACGTAAGTCTGCTTTATGAGGTCCAACGCTTAAAAACCCGTTCTTTTGGTCTCGTTGCCTATTCTTTAATACAGCGTCCGTTAAACTGTAACCTTTTTCCCATCCCCTATAATACGAAATTTCGAAGGAAAACTCAGGTAAAAAATCTTTTAAATTTGAATTAATAAGATGTATTAAATGATCATTAAGTAAATTTTCTCTTTTTAGACTGATTGACTCGCCCTTTTCACAAAGGATGTCGTTCCAGTAGTCTAATCCCTGCTTTGGTTGATAACTTTTATACAAAGCATTTAGATGCTTTAAAGACCTACTATAAACCTGAAAATCTAAGTTAAAAGATTGTTCCACGTGAAACAACAACCAATCTAGATATCGCCTACGCAACTTTGGTGCACCGAGTAATAAATCCGAGCTTTGAGGCGTAAAAATTTGAATCGGTAAATAGCTGGCTAAGTCTGATGCGCGACTACTCTTATATCCGTTTATATTTACGATACAACTGTCGTTAGATAACCTACTGATTCCAAATTTTTGTTGAATACCATCCTCGATAAGTGCCGTACAAAAAACAGTGAAACCTGGTTTATCATGACTAATTACACTTTTATGTTTATGAGTACGAAAAGAACGCGCAAAACCTAGGTAATGTAGAGCCTCAAGAATTGAAGACTTGCCACTACCATTTGCACCTAAGAAAACATTTAAACTTTCATGTGCGGTGAGTGACAAATCATTGATATTTCTGAAATGACTAATCTGGACTTTGTCCAGCTTCATGGGGAACCAAACTTCTTATAAAGACTGATTACAATCTCATTGGCATTATAACGTATAACGCAGAGTCGTCCTTAGAGTCTTCTATTAATGCACTGCTATTCGAGTCAGCCAAGGTAATACGGACGTCTTCACAGCTTAATCCATTCATCACATCAATTAGGTACGCAACATTAAAACCAATTTCTAAACTATCACCCTGATAATCAACATCTACGATTTCTTCAGCCTCTTCCTGCTCTGGATTGTTAGCTGTAATTTTTAACTCCCCATTAGAAAGATTTAAACGTACGCCTCTGAACTTTTCATTTGATAAGATTGAAGCTCTAGAAAATGCATGTTTAAGAACATCCTTACTAGACTCAATTTTTTTATCACCATCTTTTGGCAACACGCGTCTATAATCAGGAAAGCGTCCATCAACTAGCTTGCTAGTAAATATAAAATCAGTTGAGAAAATTCTAATGTGGTTTGAACCAACTTGAACTTTAACTAACTTATCATTATCTTCAATTAAGCGGATTATCTCCAGTACGCCTTTACGGGGAATAATCACTTGGCGGTTAGTTAATGGAGCATTAGTATAATTTAAACGGCACAAAGCTAATCTATGCCCATCTGTAGCAACTGTACGAATAAGATTATCTTCGGTCTCGAGTGACATGCCATTTAAGTAGTAACGGACATCTTGCTGAGCCATACAAAAATGCGTGCTGTCGATGAGACGTTTTAAATCTGATTGAGGAATTTCGAACTCTAAGTCGCCTTGCCAATCTTCGAGATTTGGGTAATCGTCAGCAGACAAAGTAGATAAGCTATATTTGCTACGTCCAGACTTCAGCAATGCTTTATTAGATTCAACACTGAAATCTATAATACTTCCTTCATTAAGTCCTCTACAAATATCTAATAGTTTTTTAGCTGGAACAGTAATCTCACCTTCATCGAATTCACCACTTAAGGTGACATTAGATATTAACTCCACCTCTAAATCCGTACCTGTTAACCAGAGTGAGTTATCACTAACCTTTATTAACACATTAGATAATATAGGCAGTGTGTGGCGCCGCTCAACTGCGCCTGAAACTAATTGAAGAGGCTGTAAGAAGTTTTCCCTACTAATGCTAAATTTCATCTTTTTACTCGTGAATTTTTATGAAGAAAGTGTACGTATTAAATTTTGATAGTCTTCTTTTATATCATGACTTTCTTCCCTTAGCTGCACTATTTTTCTGCAAGCATGCAAAACGGTGGTGTGGTCTCTACCACCAAAAGCATCACCAATCTCTGGCAAACTATGGTTAGTTAATTCTTTAGACAATGCCATCGCCATTTGCCTGGGTCTGGCAACACTTCGGCTGCGTCGTTTAGACAAAATATCTGCCATCTTGATCTTGTAATATTCTGCGACAGTCTTTTGAATATTATCAATAGTGACTAATTTCTCTTGAAGTGCCAGTAAGTCTCGAAGTGCTTCTCGAACGAAGTCTATAGTAATAGGACGGCCAGTGAAATTCGCATTAGCAATAACTCGGTTTAACGCACCTTCGAGTTCACGCACATTTGAACGTAAGCGTTTGGCAATAAAAAAAGCAACTTCATCAGGTAAAAATATTTTGTTTTCAACAGCCTTGCGCATCAAAATGGCTACACGAGTTTCTAGCTCAGGTGGTTCTATGGCAATGGTAAGACCCCATCCAAAGCGAGATTTAAGTCGGTCTTCGACACCCACAATCTCTTTTGGATAACGATCAGAAGTGAGAATTATCTGCTGATTACCTTCCAATAAAGCATTGAAGGTATGAAAAAACTCTTCTTGAGAGCGCTCTTTATTAGCAAAAAATTGAATATCATCAATAAGTAGAGCATCAACCGAACGATAATAACGTTTGAATTCTTCAATAGCATTATTTTGTAATGCTTTAACCATATCTTGAACAAATCGCTCTGAATGCATATATACAACAGTGGCATTTTTCTTTTTATCCATAATGCCATTGCCAACAGCATGTAACAAATGAGTTTTACCTAGTCCGGTACCACCATAAATGAACAGAGGATTATACGCGCCGCCAGGGTTGTCAGCAACTTGTTGAGAGGCTGCCCTTGCTAACTGATTTGACTTACCTTCAACAAAATTATCAAATTTATAGGTTAAGTTAATATTACTTTTATGCCCTGCTGCAATAGGTGCAGGCACATAGGAATTATTTACCGAAACGGAAGGTGAAGTAAGTGATTGGTTACTATTCGATTGCCTATGTTGCGATACTGATGGTGATGGGTGACTGTTTGCTCCAAAGTTTCTATTAGCATCAACATTGACAACCTTAACTTCGAATCGTAGCTGGGGTGCTTTATCCCCACAGAATTCAGCCAACAAATTATTAATATTCGTAAAATATTTATCTCTAACCCAATCCAAAACAAAACGGTTCGGAGCAAAAAGAGTAATGTGAGCATCACCGTGTTCGGCCTGAAGTGGTCTTATCCACATACTAAATTGTTGTATAGGCAAATCCTGCTGTAACCTATCTAGACACTGATTCCATATAGACATCAAAAAAAACAACTCCACCCTTATAATTAAGGGCCAAAATGGGATAAAACTAAATTACAAAACAAAAGCGAAGAGTAATGGCTGTGTTATTATTAGTCAGATATGAGCAAACCTAAAACTAGCTGTGGATTATCTCGCTAATCAGCATACTAACGCAACATACATTTAGGATTAAATAGCAATAACTTGAAGGTTACTTATATCTAATTGTTTTAATGAGATTATTTCAAAAGAACAATGTATAAACGTGAATATATTTGACGCATAATTAATGCCAGTCTTGAAGGTAAAATATAATTAACGACTTGAATTATTAGGTCATCTGTGGATAAAGTTAACATTTTTTAAAGTTACCAAATATTAGTGAATAAAACCTTCGCTTATCCATAAAATAGAATGCTTTAAGTTAGAGTAAATGATTGACAAGATGCTAAGTGATCTCTATTATTCAGCGTCATTTTTGAGCACGGTGATTATCATAAGTGATACTCATATAAATGTTCATTTTGTTTAAACCTTATGTATAGCGGGACTAGGTCATGAAAAGAACTTTTCAACCAAGCAACTTAAAACGTAAGCGTTCACACGGTTTTCGTGCCCGTATGGCGACTAAAAATGGCCGCAAGGTTATTGCCAATCGTCGTGCTAAAGGCCGTGCGCGCTTATCAGCTTAATTATCCAAGGTGGGTGAAAATCATTTTTCTAGGGAGCTAAGGCTACTTACTCCCGCCCACTTTGAGTATGTCTTCAGTAATGCAATTCCATCTGTATCACCCCAACTTACCTTATTAGCCAGATATAATAATTCAGATAATCCTCGTTTAGGCATTACTTTGGCTAAAAAGAGGGTCAAACATGCCCACGATAGAAATAGACTGAAACGCGTAATTCGCGAAAGCTTTCGTTTACAGCGCCATTCATTTCCAAATATTGATATAGTCGTAGTCGGTAAAACAGGTTTAGATAAGTTGTCGAATCAAGAATTGTTTTCTTTGCTGAGTAAATTATGGAAAAAGTTAGCGTCACGCTGCGAAAAATCCCAATCGGTATAATTAAGCTCTATCAGATAGTGCTTTCACCGATGTTAGGACCTACATGCAGGTTTCACCCAAGTTGCTCTTATTATGCAATTGACGCTATTTCTAAACATGGAATGATAAAAGGTTCTTGGCTAAGCATCAAACGCATACTAAAATGCCAACCACTGAATGCTGGTGGTTATGATCCAGTGCCAGAAAAAATAAATAAAGAATAATTTTATACTTATGCCTGATTAAATAGTCTGGACATAAATAAAACAGTAACGTCGCCGTGGTTTAATGTTTTGACATGAATGAGTCACACACATAATAAGTAGTTAATTAGAGTATTTTATGGAATCCCAACGCAGTTTTTTATTAATTGGCCTCGCAATGGTCGGCTTTTTATTATGGCAACAATGGCAATTAGATTACGGCCCACAGCCAGTCGCACCAATAACAACATCTGCACCGGCTAGTACTCAACTAGATATGCCTAGTTCGGATGATGTACCTGCTGCTACTTCACTAGAACAAGGGTTTGTAGCAAGATCTACGAGCGGCGGCAAAATTATATCAGTAATTACTGACACTCTAATTCTTAGTATTGATACAAAAGGCGGTGATGTAGTTTCAGCTGACTTAGCTAAGTTTCCTTTAGAGGAAGATTCAAGTGAATCATATAGTTTACTAAAGCCTAGTGGTGACAAATTATTTATTGCACAGAGCGGCTTAATTGGCCCAGATGGTACAGACAGTAAAGCACGACCTATATATACGGTTGCTAAAGATAGTTATCTTTTAGAAGGCAATACACTGACGGTACCTTTTAAATTAGAAACGTCTGAAGGTTTACAAGTCACTAAGAGCTTCACTTTTACTCGTGACAGTCACAAGATTGATGTCAATTACAGTATCAAAAATAACACCAGTAATCCTAAACAGGTTCAACAGTTTGGCCAGCTCAAACAAAGCATGCTTGAACAAGAAGGTAGCATGTTTATGCCTATCTATCGTGGTGGCGCATATTCAACAGAAGATGATCGTTATCAAAAGTACGCCTTCGACGATATGGTTGATATCGACCTGAAAAGAACAACAGCTGCAGGTTGGGCAGCAATGATTGAACATTATTTTGTCTCAGCATGGGTACCGCCACAAGACCAGAAAAATAATTTATTTAGTAGAATATTGCAGCAAACAAATGGAGTCATTGGATTTACGGGTCAGCCAGTAACTATCCAAGCCGGTGAAACAGCACAAATAAATAGTATCTTATACCTTGGGCCCAAGGATCAAGATACATTAGCAGGTATCGCGAGAGGTCTTGACCTAACTGTTGATTACGGTTTTTTGTTCATGATCTCACAGCCGCTTTTCACTTTCCTACAATATATTCATAGTCTTGTAGGTAACTGGGGCTTTGCAATCATCCTCATCACTATTGTTGTCAAAGGGGCTATGTACCCCCTAACCAAAAAACAATACGAATCTATGGCTAAAATGCGTGCACTAAAACCTAAGATGGATGCACTCAAAGAACGTTATGGCGATGACAAACAAAAAATGCAGAAAGCCATGATGGAAATGTATAAAAAAGATAAAGTTAACCCGATGGGTGGCTGTTTTCCTCTTTTGCTTCAAATGCCAATATTCTTAGCATTGTATTGGGTACTACTAGAAAGTGTTGAACTAAGGCATGCTGACTTTATATTTTGGATAACCGATTTAAGTGCAAAAGACCCATTCTTTGTATTACCTGTTTTGACTGGTGTCAGCATGTATCTATTACAAAAACTACAACCTATGACCATGACAGATCCCATGCAACAAAAAATCATGCAGTTTATGCCAGTTGCTATGAGCTTGTTTTTCTTTATCTTCCCAGCAGGATTAGTGCTTTACTGGCTGATAAGTAACGTTATTACTTTAGTTCAAGCAAAAATAATTTACGCTTCAATGGAAAAACGTGGTCTCAAGACTAAGTAAATCCAAATAATTAAAAGCCCGTTTTATACTTAATTAACGTATAAAACGGGCTTTTTTGTGCATACAATAATGTATCCAACCATCAAGCTTGAGAATCAACATGCCATCATTAGATATAGTTTCAGAAATTGATTTACCCGAATTACTCAATGCTGTCGATAACGCTAACAGAGAAATAAGTACACGGTTCGATTTTAGAGGTGTAGAGGCCAGCTTTGAATTAAAGGAAAGTATTGTCACCATGACTGCTGACAATGATTTCCAACTCAAACAAATGCTCGATATTCTTCGTGGCACATGTGTGAAGCGTAATGTAGACACGGCAGCTTTCGAAGAAAAAGATGTGCAGCACATTGGTAAAATCTATAAACAAGCCATCGCATTTAAACAAGGTATTGAACAGCCTGTAGCCAAAAAAATCATCAAACTTATCAAAGATGCCAAAATAAAAGTGCAAGCACAGATACAAGGTGAACAAGTTCGAGTCACTGGTAAGAAAAGGGACGACTTGCAACAAGTTATGGCATTGACAAAAGATGCAGATTTAGAACAACCATTACAATTTACTAACTTCAGAGACTGATAAAATATGACTACTACCGGTTTATCATCACAACAAGATACTATTGTTGCACAAGCCACTGCTCCAGGACGAGGTGGTGTTGGGATAATCCGAATTTCTGGCAATCTAGCAAGTGCCGCTGCGCGCACAATATTAGGTAAATTACCTGAAACCCGTAAAGCAGAATATTTACCTTTTTCAGACACAGACGATAATCTTATCGACCAAGGAATAGCCATATTCTTTAAAGCACCAAACTCATTTACTGGTGAAGATGTTCTCGAACTTCAAGGACATGGTGGTCAAGTTGTATTAGATATGTTGCTTAATGCTATTTTAAAAATACCTAAATTACGCATTGCTCGACCTGGCGAATTCAGTGAGCGTGCATTTTTAAATGACAAATTGGATTTAGCCCAAGCTGAAGCCATAGCTGATCTAATTGATGCCAGCTCTGAACAAGCAGCAAAAGGTGCATTACGTTCTTTACAAGGCGCGTTTTCGCAGCATATTCATACTCTAGTTGAGCAAGTAATTCATTTGCGTATGTACGTCGAAGCCGCGATTGATTTCCCGGATGAAGAAATCGATTTTTTAAGCGATGGTAAAATTCAAAATGACTTAGAAAATATTATCAAATCATTTGAAACTTTGCGTCAACAAACCAAACAAGGAGCCCTACTCAGAGAAGGTATGCGAGTTGTGATTGCAGGCAAACCAAATGCAGGCAAATCCAGTTTACTGAATGCATTGGCAGGGAGAGACGCAGCCATAGTCACAGATGTTGCAGGAACAACTCGTGATGTGCTCAAAGAGCATATTCATCTTGATGGAATGCCTTTACATATAATTGATACTGCTGGCTTACGAGATAGCCCAGACAAAGTAGAAAAAATAGGTATTGAACGAGCCTGGCAAGAGATTAAGCAAGCTGATCGCGTGTTATTTATGCTAGACAGTACTGAGTCAACAGAAACACATCCTGAAAAAATATGGCCAGAATTCTATCAACAACTTCCCAAAAATATTGGGCTAAGTGTTATCCGAAATAAAATAGACCTGTCAAATGAGACTATTGGTTTTGATGATAGTGGTGACTACCCAGTTATTTCAATTTCTGCCAGCAATGAGCAGGGAATCACCTTTTTAACTGAACACTTAAAGGATTGCATGGGATTTAATGCGAGCTCTGAAGGGCAGTTCATCGCCCGCAGGCGCCATTTAGATGCCATAGACAGGGCAGCAGAACACTTATACCTAGGTAAACATCAATTAGAAGAAAACCTTGCAGGGGAATTACTTGCTGAAGAACTACGTTTAACTCAACAACATCTCAATGAAATAACAGGTGAATTCAGCTCTGACGACTTACTCACTAAGATATTTTCTTCGTTTTGTATTGGTAAATAAGATTAAATACCCAAGCGCTAGTATTAATAACCACCCCATCAATCCAAATATTTTATGAATTAATGAAATTTCTGATTCAGAATTTTTAGACGATAGCCTTACTAACGGTCTGAAAATAGTTATTCTATTTAATACTTCATAACTTACAAAACAAAAAATAACAGTTATTATTGAGACTCAAAATAATACTAAAAAAAACCCAACATCAGTGAACTTAAAGAAAAAGCAGCTACTATTAGCACACTTTGATGTAGTAAATAGCTGGGATAGACCGCTCAGAAAAGATAACGTAAAACAGAACTAGGCTTATTTAAAACCTAAAATGGCTAAAACCCATTCCAAACGATTAGCCAATAACAAACTGGTTCCTAAATACTCATAAATAACGACTAGTGGCTCAGTACGTGATGACAATATAGTATGGTAATAACATAACAGCCCTACATAACTTGTTAAGGCCAAACCCAAACAAAATCATCAATACTTAAGGATAGGTTACCAGCAACTTTCTCTTTGCTAGACAACATATCCCAACAAAAAAAGTGAACCCACGGGCTATTCTTATACCTTCAGCAGATTCAGGAAATATTGATAGTGCAGAAACCGACAAAAAAATGAGCGGTAAAATTAATATTCCGCTAAACCAAAATGATTCCAAATTAAGTCAAAATGTTGTCTATTTAAGCTACAGACAAAATAGGATGAATTAATAGCAATATTGGTAAGAAGCACCATAACTCCCGTAAATACCAAAGATGATTAACATCCATATGCGGTAGGATCCCGGATTTATAATCTGCAAATAGGGTATTATGCATCTCAAAAAAAGCGCTATAGAAGTCCCGATAATTTACATTTAAATCTCCTTTTGCTGTCATTTCTACATACAACTGTGGGGGTACTATCACTAATAGACCAAACAATAATGGCACCAACAAACGTTAAGTCCGTGCCTACGTAAAATAAATGAATATTTTACTTGGGCGAAGCGACTCCAGAAATAAAGAATAATAAAGGAAAACGCCACCTATTTTATCAGCAGAATAATGTTTTGCAGAAATTCACTCTGATATTGGCTTTTATAGTGAAATCCCCAATCAGCTATATACAACATACCAATGTGATAAAAAATTAAAGATGCAAAATCGAATCCTTTTAACCAATCCGAGTCATAACGACGTTCCATTAAAAGCCTATTTATAAAGTTTAATACTGGTAAAATATTCACTAAAATTAGTGTGATCGAAATAGTTAAGTGGTAAAAAACATGAAATGATGATAGTAGGTGGAATATAGGGACGGAAATAGGCATGGAGATATATTAATCACAATGTACAATACTAAAACCAAAGAGACTACGTAGTAAATAAATGGCTAAGTTTGAAATTATAGTAGGCAGTGTATTAGGCGCGAGTGAATATGTGGCTGACGCATTACAAGAAATATTATTAAATAATGAGCATAGTGCTGAGATTCATTTAACCCCACAGTTATCAGAATTAGATCAAACTGCCATTTGGCTAATTTGTACTTCTACCCATGGTGCTGGTGACTTACCTGACAATATTCAACCTTTTGCTGAACAATTAAAAACCCAAACTTTAAGCACGCCCTTTTTAGTTGTTGGCTTAGGAGATAGCAGTTATGACACCTATTGTCATGGCTCCATACAAATAGAAAATATTATGCTAAAAACAAGCGCAGAACTGTTGTTCCCTGCACTCCATATAGATGTGCTTAATCATCCTATCCCTGAAGATGCTGCAGTTGAATGGCTTAAAAGCTGGCTTAAAAATAATCAACAAATAGCATAACGTTCTAATGAAATTTTATGCAATTTAATAAAGCAGAACAAACCGCCCTACTCCAGCCCTTGAGTAATGACGCTCGCGTGTTGTATATCCTTGGAATAAAACCAACAGCCAGTCAATCCAGTGGTGTAACTTCACCATTAAACTATAAATCTATGTTATCCGTTTTAAATGCTAAAGAAGAAAATTTTACTTTAGGTCGACAAGTTAACAGCTTAATAAAAGAGCTGCTAAGTGTAGGTTTAGTTAATTTTGTAGACGAGGTCGAGCTTAACCACAGCTTTAATGGTAAAACTCTGAACCTACCTTTGACTACGATGCAAATAGATGAGTATTCAAGGTTACATCTTAATTGGCATTCAATGCATATTGATTGGCTACCAAATAAGAAATTAATCACAGATTTGGCTAAACTACTGGGTATTATTGATTATGATTACGAAACTAATGAGTTAGGTGATTTTATTGCATATTGGTTAGGCAGACCTGAGTCACAGTTCAGCGAATATCAATGGACACAGAAGTTTGTATTTAACTTAAAAAAAATGCGCCTAGCCCATGGATTTAAAAATGTAAAAAAAGTAGGTCAGCAAATAGTCCAGACTAAGGCAGGTATCCATGCTGATGAAAACGCTAAAAATCTAGTGGCTAAATATAGTAAAACTAATAAGCAATAAATCAACTATATACTAGGTAATAATAGATCAAATTTCATATTTATCAATCGGAAAATATAACTCGTGGACAGCATTAAAGATAAAATTCAAAGATTAGGTAAAGCACTAGGTCGCCAATATGTTCCTGAAAAATACACCCAATATGCCGACTTAAGACAAGAGTATGAAGCTTTGGCCAATCGAGATGTAAAACAATTACAACGCGAAGGCAAAAAGCAACGCATCCAAGATATTCAAGGTCGCTCTGAACTGAATCCAAAATGGACTTTCGCTAACCTAATTGAAGACAGCAATGATGTGATCGAAGCTGTCAGTATTGCGAAATCTTTTATCGCCGCTCATGAAGATATGAACTGGCGAAGAAGTGGAGCGCATATGATGATTTTCTATGGCGACTATGGCCGCGGAAAATCTCACACTGCCGGTGCTATAGCTCACGAACTTATCGAAAAATATGAAATTTCTGTTCTGTACAGACAACTATCTACCATATTGGAAATGCGCTTCTTTTCTTATGATTATAATGCACAAGATAATGTTGGACAGAAATTTAGAGAAATAAATCAAGAATTACTGGATGTAGATTTACTGATACTTGATGAAGTCTGTGTTAACGAAAGTGTTTTGAAGAAAAATGCACAAAGTTGGTTAGGTAATGTATTAAGACAACGGTTGGCTAATAATAAAAACTGTATAATGATCACCAATCATAACCTTGCTGAGTTTGAAAATGCCTTAGGTCGTTATTGTTTTGAGTCCATCAAAGAATACGATACCTATAAAGTAAAATTCTCAGGTCCTAGCAGACGCAAAGAAATTATTCCTACACAACCAGAACCACAACAGCCTCAAACAACCTCTGGATATCGTCCGAATCAAGTGAAATAAATAGCCTATTTAAACTTTCCTAGCACTCCTTACGACTTACCCTTTGTTAACTCACTGGGTATTTACTGAGGATATTAAAAAATGAAAAAATCCATTAAATTAACCATATATTTAAATGCGATATTGGTTTATCTCGTACTCTTCTATTCCACATCCCTTTTTGCCTAAACTTTCACAGAAAATTTCAGTGTTAATATGGCGTCAATTATTCTTTAAAAATGGCATTGGTTCGATCAATATAGAAACCTTTATGAAGCAATAATAGAGCTTTCGGTAAAGGTGAATTGACTACCTATTGGGATGTATATCTATCGATTAATTAATAGCTGAGCTTAATATTAGAACCTCAGGCGACCTATCAAAGTGTGAAATATAACTAGCAATGTAAACCTGCATACCTCAGTAGGATCTGTCAGTACAGATGCAATCATTGGTAATATTGATGCATATATCGGGTAGAAGTATTATTAATATAATTGATAAACAACCAACAGAAGTTGCCAAAATCACCATGTCTGAAGGTTTAATTACGGCTTATCTCATCCCTAATATCCAAGTAAATATGAATATTTCAACTACTAGAAGACAAGTAAAAATTGATTTTGAAATGAATGAAAAGGTAATATAAAAGTATTTTTTAGACGATTAATAAACGCTTAATAAACGCTAGAGGTCTTAAATTAATATTATAAACTAGCGATGGCAGTATCAATATCACAGAAATTTGAACAGTTAAACTCCGCGTAAATGAATCCCAAACACCTACGATCATTCCAATCCTGGTGTAAATTTGCGAAGTAATAGTCATCAATTGATTCACAAACTTACCGTGATAAACACAAAATAAGCATACTTGACCAAGTTTTTAGTCTAAATCAAAATTAATTTCACTAAAAACGAATTTTTTTGAGTCAGGTCCCAAGTTATGACTTCTAATATTAGGTTAACAGGGTAAATTTTGATCTTTTCCTTATAGATCAGGATCTAACCATGTATACATTCATTTTAGATCACAAGTTATACACAGTTAGATCAAAAGATGTTATCTACTGTGGATAATTATATGTATAACTCATGTAAAACCACTTAATATCCACTGAATAGAATTATGATCAAATCACCCTGTGGATAAAACAGCTACTTACACCCAACTTATACCAGTTTGATCAAACCTTATACACATAGTTTCATTGCCTGTAAGTAATTGATATTAATAAATAATAATGACTTAGTAACAGAAAAGTGGCTCAGTAATAATAGTAATAATAAACAAATATCTAAAAGATCTTATAAAGATTAAGGGATCTAAAAAACAAGAATTGAATAGTTTTTAAGCATTTTACTTACGCTAAAATCTATATAGAATATGCAGCCCATTTTACGTGAGAGAAATTGATCACATTGATCATTTAGCTTTTGAGGAAAATCATGTTTTATCAACAACATTTTGACGTCATCGTTGTCGGTGGTGGCCACGCAGGAACAGAAGCTGCACTAGCGTCTGCACGCATGGGCGCAAATACTCTTCTGCTAACACACAATATTGAAACTCTAGGACAAATGTCTTGTAACCCAGCAATTGGCGGAATAGGCAAAGGTCATCTGGTAAAAGAAATTGACGCGTTAGGCGGTGCTATGGCTATGGCAACCGACAAAGCCGGTATTCAATTTAGAACATTAAATTCAAGTAAAGGTCCAGCAGTTCGTGCCACACGTGCTCAAGCAGACAGAACATTATACCGTATTGAAATTCGTAAGCTTATTGAAAATCAAGAAAACCTAACGTTATTTCAACAATCTTGTGATGATCTGATCGTTGAACAAGATCGTGTAGTTGGTGTAGTCACACAGATGGGCCTCAAATTCCATGCTAAGACGGTTGTCATCACCGTAGGCACGTTTTTAGGCGGCACCATACATATCGGTATGGAAAACTACAAAGGAGGCCGTGCTGGCGATCCTCCTTCGATCGCATTAGCAGATCGTCTTCGCGCATTACCTTTTCGAGTTGATCGCTTAAAAACCGGTACCCCGGCTAGACTGGATGCACGCACACTTAACTTTGATGTGATGCAAAAACAGCACGGTGATACTCCAGTTCCAGTATTTTCATATATGGGAAAAGCTAGCGATCATCCTCAACAAATCCCTTGCTTCATTACACACACCAATGAAAAAACACATGAGATTATTCGTAGTGGTTTAGATCGATCACCCATGTATACAGGAGTGATCGAAGGGATCGGGCCACGATATTGTCCATCAATTGAAGATAAAATTCATCGCTTTGCGGATAAAAATTCACACCAGATATTTGTTGAGCCTGAAGGATTAAATAGCGTTGAAGTTTACCCAAACGGTATATCTACTAGCTTACCTTTTGATGTACAAATGAATTTTGTGCGATCAATAATTGGTTTTGAGAATGCGCATATAGTACGTCCAGGATATGCAATCGAATATGATTTCTTTGATCCTCGTGATCTTAAGCAAACATTAGAAACTAAATTTATTGATGGTTTATTTTTTGCTGGTCAAATTAACGGCACTACAGGTTATGAAGAAGCCGGAGCACAAGGTTTAATAGCTGGTACAAATGCGGCCTTACAAGTACAACAAAAAGATGAATTTATTCTCCGCCGTGATGAAGCTTACATGGGGGTATTAATTGATGACTTATCCACTATGGGTACCAAAGAACCCTATCGTATGTTTACTAGTCGAGCAGAATACCGTTTGCTGTTACGTGAAGACAATGCGGACATACGTTTGACTGCCAAAGGTCATGCCATAGGATTAGTTGATGAACAACGCTGGAAGGCTTTTAATCAAAAATTGGAAGCCATTGAATTAGAAAGACAACGGCTCAAGTCAACATGGGTTTATCCCTCACATCAGTCAACCGCAGCATTAAATCTTTTATTAAAGAATCCAGTAACTAAAGAAAACAGTTTGGAAGATTTGATTCGACGTCCAGAAATGACTTATCAAACATTAATGCAGATAACAGCATTTGGACCTGAAATTGATAATAAACAAGCTGCCGAACAAGTAGAAATACAAATTAAATATGCAGGATACATCGAGCGCCAAAAAGACGAAATTGCTAAGACTCTGCGTAACGAAAACACCCTTATTCCTATGGATTTTGATTTCAGTAAAATTTCTGGGCTGAGTAATGAAGTGGTGTCCAAATTAACAGATGCACGTCCGGAAACCATTGGAAAAGCCGGCAGAATATCTGGGATTACTCCTGCTGCTGTATCGCTGTTGTTGGTATATTTAAAAAAACATGGTCTGTTAATCGGCACTAGTATAGATCAAAAGAAAATTTCAGCCTGATGAATGCTCAATACAGCCTAGAAAACGAGTTACTGAGTGTTTTAAAAGACACTCTAAAAAATTCTGAATTCATCGTTACTGAAGAGCAACAATTACAACTTATCCGTTACGTGTTGATGATGCATAAATGGAATAAAGCTTACAATTTGACATCCGTACGAGATCCTCAAAAAATGGTGATCAAGCATATTGTCGATTCAATAGTCATAGCCCCTTTCTTAGATGAAATTCATTATATTGACGTAGGAACAGGTCCAGGGCTACCGGGTATCCCCCTAGCTATAATGTGCCCAGATAAACAATTTATTTTGTTAGATAGCTTAGGCAAGCGGGTACGTTTTATGAAACAGGTCGCTTATGAATTAAAAATAGATAATATCGAACCTGTGCAATCAAGAGTTGAAGATTTTGTGCCAAACGTAAAAATTGATGGAGTATTGAGCAGAGCTTTTGCTTCGTTAAAAGATATGTTGCACTGGTGCCAACATCTGGTAGATTCTCAGGGTGTTTTTCTTGCATTAAAAGGTCAACTCTCCTCAGAAGAGCTGGATTGTTTGCCTTTAGGATTTATTTTACAAGAAACAATTAAATTAGACGTCCCAGGCCTTGAAGGCGAACGTCATATTGTCAAAATTAAAAAACAATCAGTTAGCTAAAAGCTAGTACCGCGACTCTTAGCAAATCTAATGTATTTTCTATTCTGGCCTTCTAAATAAAAAAGTGGACGATTATTTTGGGCAAAATCATTGCAATTGCTAATCAAAAAGGTGGGGTGGGTAAAACCACAACGGCTGTCAATGTTGCTGCATCGATGGCTGCCACAAAACGCAAAGTATTATTGATTGATCTCGATCCCCAAGGCAATGCAACCATGGGAAGTGGTGTAGACAAGTATAATGTTGACAACACCTGTTACGAATTATTAATTGAAGAAAAGCCGATTGAAGAAGTCATAATAAAAGAGACGTCTGGCAAGTATCACCTTATAGCCGGTAATAGCGATATCACCGCTGCAGAAATTAAATTGATGGAAGTGTTTGCCCGTGAATTAAGATTACGCAACGCGCTAGCACCGGTTAAAAACTACTACGATTATATTTTTATTGATTGTCCACCTTCGTTAAATCAACTGACTGTAAATGCTATGGCCGCCGCCGATTCGGTTTTGGTACCTATGCAGTGCGAATATTATGCCCTTGAAGGGCTCACAGCGTTGATGGACACCATCAAAAAGCTAGCGTCTGTGGTTAACCCGCAATTAAAAATTGAAGGTGTTCTTCGCACTATGTACGATCCTAGAAATAGGCTTGCGAACGATGTATCCGAACAACTAAAACGTCATTTTGGGGAGCAAGTATACAGAACCGTTATTCCTAGAAATGTGCGATTGGCAGAAGCACCAAGCTTTGGTTCACCAGCCATGTATTACGATAAGTCGTCTACAGGCGCAAAAGCCTATCTAGCCTTAGCAGGTGAAATATTAAGACGTGGAAAAGTGAATAAAATAGCTAAATAAAATTAGTGTATATAATAAAATAGAACAAATAATACAGAGGACAACATGTCGGCGAAAAAAAGAGGTTTGGGTAGAGGATTAGATGCCCTATTGGCAACCAGCCAAGCAGGGAAAATAAGCGGTTCGGAGCTACCTGAAAAACTAGGAGAATTGCAAAAAATCCCTCTAGAATATCTACAACCTGGCAAATATCAACCACGTAAAGATATGTCATCCGAAGCCCTTGAAGACTTAGCTTCGTCGATTCGTTCACAAGGAATTATTCAGCCCATAGTTGTGCGTCAAATTTCAGAAGAAAAATATGAGATTATCGCTGGCGAAAGACGCTGGCGAGCTGCGCAGATAGCACAGTTAGATGTTATCCCTTGCATAATAAAAGATGTACCTGATGAATCGGCAGTAGCAATTGCACTGATTGAAAATATTCAACGTGAAGATCTCAATGCCATGGAAGAAGCACAAGCTCTTGAACGTCTAATGGTTGAATTTGAGCTTACCCATCAAGAAGTGGCGACTGCTGTGGGTAAACCCAGAACAACCGTGAGTAACTTGCTACGTTTGAATAATTTGAATGACGATGTGAAATTATTACTAGAACATGGCGATATTGAAATGGGTCATGCCAGAGCCTTGCTAGCACTTCAAGGAGAGGCACAAAACCAAGCAGCACAAATAGTGTCAGGTAAAGGACTCACTGTTAGAGACACAGAAAACCTAGTACGACGATTATTAGAGCCTGCAAAAGAAAAAGTAGCGATGAAAGAAGATCCTGACGTAAAACGGTTACAAACAGAATTATCTGAAAACCTCGGTGCACCCGTCATTATTGCTCACAACGCCAAAGGAAAAGGTAAGTTAGTGATTAACTTTTCTAGCCTTGATCAACTAGATGGGATCTTGGGACATATTAAATAGATTAATGTTTAATAACGAAACAAAATGTTAAGCATAACGAGCTCTTAATTTGTATTCTTTATGAAGTGCGTTGAAGTTAGGTGGGATAAGCCGATATATAAAACCTTCGATATCCAAAATCCCTACAAAAACAAAGGCTTTGTGGGAATGTCCATACTAATGCTTTTGTGCACCAAACTAGAGTTTACTGTTGTAAATTGTCACCAGTAAAGTATACTTTTGGCGCTTTTTGTTAGGGTTTAAATGCATCGGTGATTCAATTGGTAACTAGCTTGGCCCAAGAAGGGCGACAGTTGGCTAGAAAAGTGCTTTTTTATCAAAGCCTAATTGCTATTTTTTTAGCCTTTATATTTTCTATTTTTATAGGTAAATATACAGGAATATCAGTACTTTATGGTGGTTTGATATGTGTAGTGCCTGGAACGGTATTTGCATTCCTAGCATTTAGATATGCCGGTGCTAGCCAAAATCAGCTAGTAGTGCGGAGTTTTAACAAAGGAAGTAAACTTAAATTTTTAATTACGATTGTAATGTTTGCTGTGATATTTAGATGGCCAAATTTACAGCCATTACCGCTGTTTATCAGCTACTTCGTAACTTTAATGGTGCAATGGCCAATTATTATTTTTTTGAGTCGTGCTGATCGATAAAATATTCGACAACACAACTGAATACCGATTTTTAACTTTATAATTGTGGACGGAAAAATGGCAGATACAGGCGGCGAACAAAGCGTCAGTGCTTATATTCAGCATCACTTAACTAATGCTTCTGTGGGTGAAGGGTTTTGGACTCTTCATGTAGACACATTAGCTTGGTCAATAGTGTTGGGTTTAGTGTTTATTCTAAGTTTTCGCTCAGCGGCAAAAAAAGCAACATCAGGTGTGCCGGGTAAATGGCAGGCCTGCGTTGAAATAGTTGTTGAGTTTGTAGATAGTACAGTCAAAAGTAATTATCATGGTACCAGCCCTTTGATAGCACCTTTGGCATTAACTATTTTTGTTTGGGTATTGTTAATGAATTTGATGGATTTAATTCCTATCGATCTAATTCCTTACATAGCTCAAAATATGGGCATTCTAATGGGTGTAAATCCTAATGATGTTTATATTAAGTCTGTTCCTACTACAGATACCAGCATGACCTTTGCATTATCTATTGGTGTGTTTATCTTAATGATATATTACTCAATAAAAATCAAAGGTGTAGGCGGCTTTATGAAAGAGTTGTACGCCCAACCATTCAATACACCTTGGTTATATCCGTTTAACTTTATTCTTGAAGTTGTTGGCCTTGTTGCTAAACCATTGTCATTAGCATTGCGTTTATTCGGAAATTTGTATGCTGGTGAACTTATTTTTATTTTGATAGCGGGCACCATGGGGTTATGGCAACTACCGGTTCATTTTATATGGGCTACGTTCCACTTGTTAATTATACCACTACAAGCCTTCATTTTTATGATGTTAACCATTGTTTACTTGAGTATGGCTAGCGAAAAACACTAATTATTATGAAGATAATTAAAACAGCAGATGCTGGCCTACGGGCTTAAGGCTAGAAGCCTAAATACAATTTTATACGTTTTATTTTTTAATTTTAACTTAAACACAAAGGTAGAAAATCTATGGAAAACTTAGGTGACTTGTACATCGCAGTTGCAATTATTATTGGTATGGCCGCAGTTGGAACGGCAATTGGTTTTGGTATGTTAGGTGGCAAATTTTTAGAATCTGCTGCACGTCAACCAGAACTTTCTAACCAACTACAAACTAAAATGTTTATTGTAGCGGGCCTTATCGATGCTATCGCAATGATCGGTGTTGCCATCGCTCTTTATATGTTGTTCGTGCTTGGTGCTCAATAGTAGTTACCTGTCTCTTTTAACGAACTATTAAGGAGGAGCGACCGTGTTACCAAATGCCACACTAATTGGTAATCTAATAGCATTTACTGTGTTTGTGATGTTCTGCATGAAATATGTATGGCCTCCGATCATTGGTGCTATTGAAGATCGCCAAAAGAAAATAGCTGACGGCTTAGCTGCATCTGAAGAGGGTGAAAAAGCTCTTGAAGTTGCTCAAGTCGAAGTCGATGCTCAGCTTAAAGATGCCAAATCGCAAGCCGCAGATATAATTGAACAGGCTAAAAAGCGTGGTTCAATTATTGTTGACGAAGAAACGCAACGTGGACAATCCGAGCGCGAAAAAATTATCGCGCAAGGACATTCAGAGATTGAAGCAGAAAGAAACCGCACAAAAGAAGAGCTACGCAAACAAGTTGCTGCTTTGGCTGTCGCCGGTGCTGAAAAAATCTTAGGGCGTGAAATAGATGCTGCGGCACAAAGTGACATAGTTGCAAAACTTGTCGCTGAACTATAAGGGAGAATGAGCTATGTCTGAATGGACTACTATCGCTCGCCCTTACGCTAAAGCTGCGTTCGATTTCGCGGTCGAGAGCAAAACCATCGCACAATGGCAAGAAATGTTAGTTTTTGCTGCTGAAGTTTCTCAAAACGATACGGTTAAGAATCTACTAACTGGTTCGTTAGCGGTTGAAAAACTTGCTGAGATATTTAATGGTGTGTGTGGTGAACAACTCGACCAACAGGGTCAAAACTTAATGAAAGTGTTGGCTGAAAATAGACGTTTACAAGCGCTTCCCGATATTTCTATTTTGTTTAATAAATTTAAGTCTGATTTTGATAAAGAGATTGATGTTGATATCACTTCAGCAGTCAAACTGACTAAACAACAGCAAACAGATATCAGTAAGTCCCTTGAAACACGGCTTGCACGTAAAGTTAAGCTAAATTGTAGCGTGGATCCTGAATTGATAGCCGGTGTACTTATTAAAGCCGGCGACACAGTTATTGACGGTTCACTTCGTAGTAAATTAAACCGTCTTTCAGACGCGTTACAAGCATAACGAGGAAAAGAGCATGCAACTGAATTCCACTGAAATTGCAGAACTAATCAAGCAACGTATTGAGAAGTTCGAAGTAGTAAGTGAAGCTCGTAATGAAGGAACTATTGTTGGTGTAACTGACGGTATTATTCGTATTCATGGCCTTGCAGATGTAATGCAAGGTGAAATGATTGAGCTTCCTGGTAATCGTTACGCTATCGCGTTAAACCTAGAGCGTGACTCTGTAGGTGCGGTAGTTATGGGCCCTTACGCTGACTTACAAGAAGGCGTAAAAGTAAAATCATCTGGCCGTATCCTAGAAGTACCAGTAGGTCGTAATCTACTTGGTCGTGTGGTAAACACTCTTGGTGCACCTATCGATGGCAAAGGCGCTATTGATGCAGATGGTTTTGAACCCATAGAAAAAATTGCACCGGGCGTTATTGAACGTCAATCGGTCGACCAACCTATTCAAACTGGTTATAAATCAGTTGATGCCATGATCCCAGTAGGTCGAGGTCAACGTGAATTGGTTATCGGTGACCGTCAAACTGGTAAAACCGCTTTAGCAATTGATGCCATCATCAATCAAAAAGATTCTGGTGTTAAATGTATATATGTTGCGATTGGTCAAAAGGCCTCTACTATTGCCAATGTAGTACGTAAGTTAGAAGAACACGGCGCTATGGCTCACACCATTGTTGTTGCGGCTTCTGCATCTGAATCTGCAGCATTACAATACTTGGCACCTTATTCTGGTTGTACTATGGGTGAGTATTTCCGTGACCGTGGTGAAGATGCTTTGATCGTATATGATGACTTGTCTAAACAAGCCGTTGCATATCGTCAAATATCACTATTGCTACGTCGACCGCCAGGGCGTGAAGCGTATCCTGGAGATGTTTTCTATCTTCACTCACGTCTTCTTGAACGTGCTGCACGTGTAAATGATAAATACGTTGAGCGTTACACTAAAGGTGAAGTAAAAGGTAAAACAGGTTCTTTAACTGCACTACCTATTATCGAAACCCAAGCAGGTGACGTATCCGCTTTTGTTCCTACTAACGTAATTTCGATTACAGATGGTCAAATCTTCCTTGAAACAGATTTGTTCAACGCTGGTATCCGCCCTGCAGTTAATGCTGGTATATCGGTATCGCGTGTTGGTGGTGCTGCTCAAACTAAAATCATTAAGAAGTTAGGTGGTGGTATCCGTCTAGCATTAGCTCAGTATCGTGAATTAGCAGCTTTCTCGCAATTCGCATCTGACCTTGATGAAGCGACTCGTGCTCAATTGGAGCATGGTGAGCGAGTTATGGAATTAATGAAACAAAACCAATATTCACCGCTTTCAGTAGCGGATATGGGTGTTTCATTGTTTGCTGTTGAGAGACGTTACTTAAAAGATGTTCAACTAGATAAAGTTCTAGATTTTGAAGCGTCTTTACACTCTTTCATGAAAAGTGAATATACCGAGCTGATGAACACTATCAATACAACAGGTAATTTCGACAAAGGAATTGAAGCTACGTTAAATGAAGCTTTAGAGAAATTTAAAGCAACACAAACGTGGTAATCAATTAGACGATACTGCTTTTATTTATAAAAACAGTATCGTCAATATGTTGAATAATCGGAGATAGAGTTTATGGCTAGCGGTAAAGAGATAAAAGGTAAGATCGGCAGTATTAAAAATACGCAGAAGATCACCAGCGCTATGGAAATGGTTGCCGCGTCTAAAATGAAAAAGGCGCAAAACCGTATGGCACAAGGTCGTCCATATGCTGAAAATATTCGAAACGTCATCGGTCACCTAGCAAATGCTAACCTTGAATATCGTCATCCTTATTTGGAAGACCGCGAAGTAAAACGCGTTGGTTATATCGTAATTTCTACAGACCGTGGATTATGTGGGGGCTTAAACTCCAACGAATTCAAAATGGTAGTGAAAGATGCGAAAAAATGGCAAGAGCAAGATGTTCAAGTCGATTTTGCTGCATTAGGTGCTAAGTCTGTTGCATTCTTTAACCGTTTTGGTGGCAGTGTTCTAGCCGCAGAGTCGGGTATAGGTGATGCGCCAACTATCAATGAAATTATTGGTTTGGTACGTATCATGTTGGATGCATTTAACGACGGCAAAATAGACCGTTTATATTTGGTATTTAATAAGTTTGTAAATACCATGGCGCAAGAGCCGCAGATAGATCAATTGTTGCCTTTGCCTAAATCTGAAGAAAAAGAATTACAACACCGTTGGGACTACATATATGAACCCGATCCAAAACCTATCCTAGATATGTTACTGGTTCGATTTATTGAGTCTCAAGTATATCAAGGCGTAGTTGAAAATGGTGCGTCTGAGCAAGCTGCTCGTATGGTAGCCATGAAAGCGGCGACTGATAACGCGGGTGACATAATTGATGACTTACAATTGATATATAACAAAGCACGTCAAGCAGCAATTACACAAGAAATTAGTGAAATTGTAGCTGGCGCTGCAGCGGTTTAGGCAATGGTTTTAGAATTTAAGAGGAATTAACATGAGTCATGGTAAGGTCGTCCAAATAATTGGCGCCGTAGTGGATATTGAGTTTCCACAAGATTCGGTTCCAAAAATATATGACGCATTGCGAATTACCGAAGGTGATTTGCAAGGTTTGACCCTGGAAGTACAACAGCAATTAGGTGGTGGCGTAGTCCGTACCATTGCAATGGGCTCCACTGACGGTTTACGTCGTGGCCTAGCTGTTGAAAACAGTGGTGAAGCTATTCAAGTCCCAGTTGGTATAGCCACATTGGGTCGTATCATGGATGTTTTGGGTAACCCAATCGACGAAGCAGGCCCAATCGGTGAAGAAGAGCGTATGTCTATTCACCGTGCAGCGCCTACTTACGAAGAACAATCTATTTCAATTGAACTACTTGAAACAGGCATCAAAGTTATTGACTTAGTTTGTCCGTTTGCTAAAGGTGGTAAAGTTGGATTGTTCGGTGGAGCCGGTGTAGGTAAAACTGTCAACATGATGGAACTCATTCGTAACATCGCTATCGAGCACAGCGGCTACTCAGTATTTGCTGGCGTAGGTGAACGTACTCGTGAAGGTAACGATTTCTATCACGAAATGAACGAATCCAACGTACTAGATAAAGTTTCCCTAGTATACGGCCAGATGAATGAGCCTCCAGGAAACCGTTTACGTGTTGCCTTGACAGGTTTAACCATGGCGGAAAAATTCCGTGATGAAGGTCGTGATGTGCTGTTCTTTGTCGATAACATCTACCGCTATACTCTAGCTGGAACAGAAGTATCTGCTCTACTAGGTCGTATGCCATCAGCAGTAGGTTATCAGCCTACCCTAGCTGAAGAAATGGGTGTGCTTCAAGAACGTATCGCATCAACTAAGACAGGTTCAATCACCTCAATCCAAGCGGTATACGTACCTGCGGATGATTTGACCGATCCCTCACCTGCTACTACTTTTGCTCACTTAGATGCAACTGTTGTGTTGTCGCGTGATATCGCGTCATTGGGTATTTACCCTGCGGTTGACCCGCTTGATTCTAGTTCACGTCAACTTGACCCTCTTGTTATCGGTCAAGAACATTACGACACCGCTCGTGGTGTGCAATCAGTGTTGCAACGTTATAAAGAGTTAAAAGACATCATCGCTATCTTAGGTATGGATGAACTCTCTGAAGAAGATAAGCTTTCTGTATCCCGAGCCCGTAAAATTCAGCGTTTCTTGTCACAACCTTTCTTCGTAGCAGAAGTATTTACTGGTTCAGTGGGTAAATATGTTTCTTTGAAAGACACCATCATTGGTTTTAGTGGCATCTTGAATGGTGAGTATGATCACCTTCCAGAACAAGCTTTCTACATGGTTGGCTCTATCGAAGAAGCAAGCGAAAAAGCTAAGAACATGTAATATTTTGGTTCATTTAGTTCTGCATCGGTGTCGGAAATGCTCAAGTATACTTATACATTGCGCGTTTCCTTCATCAATCCAAACTAGACGGAATCGAAAGCATGTTTTAAGGATCCTATTTAGGAGGTTTTTATGGCAGTGACCGTACATCTAGACGTAGTAAGCGCTGAAACCAGTATTTTTTCTGGTCTAGTAGAAGCTATTCAGATAACAGGTAGTGAAGGTGAGCTAGGTATCCATCCTGGCCATGCACCTTTATTGACTACTTTGTTACCTGGTATGGTACGTCTAGTTAAGCAATTCGGTGAAGAAGAAATCATCTACATCAACGGTGGTGTTTTAGAGATACAACCCGGTACAGTAACTGTATTGGCCGATACCGCTATTCGTGCAGAAGATTTAGACGAACAAGCTGCCTTAGACGCGAAAAAACGCGCCGAAGAGCATATCGCTAATCCAACTGCCGATTTTGAATATGCAGAGGCAGCGATGGAGCTAGCTGAAGCCATTGCCCAGTTAAGGTTAATCCGTAAACTGCGTAAGTAATCAATATTGATAAGTTTAAAAAACCCAGCCTTGAGCTGGGTTTTTTGTATTTTATAAAAAATTGAAAGATTATGGTAAATCTTTGGTCTTAATATTCACTCTCAATGTAATTAAACATATTGAGTAATTATGGAGAATTTCGTGAAATTAAAATTATTGTTAACGCTAATCACAGTTATTGGTATGTATACATCCCAAGCAACGGCTGATAAAGCAATCTTCGCAGGAGGTTGTTTTTGGTGTATGGAATCAGATTTTGAAAAGCTTGAAGGAGTGACTGAGGTTATCTCAGGCTTTACCGGTGGTACGTTAGAAAACCCTACTTATAGTGGTAATCATAGAGGTCATTATGAAGCGGTTGAAATTACTTACGATCCTGAAAAAGTCACATATCAAGGTCTACTTGAGCACTTTTGGGTGAATATAGACCCTTTTGATGGCACGGGGCAATTCTGTGACAAAGGCTTTAGTTACTTAAGTGCCATCTTTGTGGCAGATGAGAAAGAGCGTGAACTTGCTGAATTATCCAAACAAAGCGTTATCACTCAATTCCCTAATCAAAAGGTAGTGACCCCTATCCTACCCACTACCACTTTTTACCCCATAAAAGGTAATGAAAGTTATCACCAAGACTATTACAAAAATAATTCCGTCAGATACAAATTATACCGTTGGAATTGTGGCCGAGATCAGCGCTTAACTGACATTTGGGGTGATAAAACAACATATTAATTAAATGGATTGGCACTTAATATTACAAAGACCTTATCAAACGTTAGGCCTATTGTTATAGATCGCTAAGGTGCGATTCGCGGTCGGTAGGGTAATAAATCTGATCTCGGGATAAGCCATACCGCGCAGCACCACTATTATCGCGCTATTCCCTCACAAGCTCGCCTCGATAAACGTAATAATAACAGCACTGGAGGCGTTAATGTCTTTGCAAACCAATTTTTAGCATCTAACATACTGTTTTTATTGCAATGACTTATAGGGACGCGGCACGTCTTAACCCATGTTCAGGTTAATTAGTGTTTCAACCGCTAATGTCCGTTGATTTGCGCTTTAAAGTTCCAGCAGACCTACAATAATAAAACTCACATATACTTTATACAATTGGCTCTGCTCCACAAAATTATTGGTTATACTTGAAAGTGAGTTTAATACAAATCAGTATAAAGTAAGCGACTAATAAACCTACGTCCTCATACTACCTATCAATCTGCTGCATAATTTGCTCATCATAAACGTATGAGTAAAACAAAGTGACCGCAAACAAAAATACAAACCAAGCCGCTCTGTTCTGGCCAGAGCATGTATCAAAATGGTGTGACTCAGGTTTAAGTCAAGCCGACTATTGTCGCCAGCATGGACTCTGTCAAAATAGCTTCAGCTATCACAAACTCAAAAGCTCAACTGGGTTGATGCCAAACAAAGGCGAGACAGCCGGTTTTGTTCGTGTTCAGGTGATACCCCAACCGTAATATCATGAGCCACTGACTCTGCACTTTGCCAATGGCGATCGCCTTACCGGTATTGCTGAAAATAATATGGAAATAATTAAACAGCTAGCTATGGTGCTGTCATGACACATGTCATGCGGCCTGCGTTAGCACTCACCTGGGTTTTCTTTATCAATAGCCGATAGACTTTCGCAAGGCGCACTTAGGTCTGTGTGCCATCATTGATTGTGAGCTAGGCCACGACCTTTTTGACGGCCACCTTTATACATTCACTAATAAACATCGCAATAAAATCAAATGTCTATTCTGGGAGGATAACGGTTTTGTGCTGTATTACAAAAGCCTGTCAGAGGAAAAAGTCAAGTAGCCAAAACGCGATGATAAGGTGATCACACTGACGGGACAGCAAATTAATTGGCTACTTGATGGCTATAATATCAGTACCATGAAAGGTCCTAAAAAGTTGCAATACGAGGCTGTTTTTAGGGCTTTTCATTATCAGTTTGGTATAATGTGAAGCATGAAGTTACGCTCGCAATACACTGAAATACAGTCAAAATAACCTGTGTGCATCATGACTCAGATGGCTGCTTGTTGTCTGAAAAAGACGACATCATCGAACAGAAAATAGATGTCATTGCACAGCATAAAAAACGCATAGCCATGCTTGAAGAACACCTGCGCTTGTCTAATTCAAACGCTTTGGTCCTAGCTCTGAGTAAACTCCACCAGAGCAAGGCAACTTGTTCAATGAAGTGGAAGTATTGGCTGAGCTTGAGCAAGCAACCTTACCTGAAACCGATAAGCCAAAAGGCCAAAAGGGCCGTAAACCTCTATCCGACAAATTACCCCGCCATCAGGTGTTTGCTTATTTGACCGAAGAAGAGAAAGTCGATGTCATTGACACGTTCTTTGTCAAAGTCAGAGAAGAGTTGGATATCATTCCTGAAAAGTCCGCATATTTGAATACATGCAGGAAAAAGCCACCTTCAAAACTCAAGACGGTGGCCGCACTATCAAAGTCGCCCAGCTAATCAAGCATCCTGTTCCCAAAGCCATGGGCAGTGTTAATTTGATAACCTATATCATCATTTCAAAATATGCCGATGGCATGCCGCTTTATTGACTTGATAACATCATTAAGCGCTATGGCGGTGAAATATCAAGGGCCACACTGGCCAACTGGGTGATTGCCCAGTAGAAACAAGCCCAATCCTTGATTAACTTACTGAGGGAGAGTCAACATTCTGGTCCGCTGGTGTGTGCGGATGAAACCCGCATTCAACTATTGAAGGAGCTGGATCGTTCACCCACTTCACATAAATGGATGTGGTTAACCTTGGGTGGCTTAACCCAGCAACGAAGTGTCTTGTTTGAATACGATCCCTCCCGTGGCAGGAATGTGCCCTTGCGGTTACTTGATGGTTTTACCCATGGTTATCAGCAAACTGATGGCTATGCCGGATATAACGAGGTGTGTAAGAAAAACAACCTCATCTATGCAGGATGTTTGGATCACGCACGGCGAAAATTCCGTGAAGCCAAAGATGGGTAATCCAAACAACGAAAGGCAAGGTAAGTAAAGCGGATATGGCACTGGGCTTTATCAAGAAGTTGTAAGTGATAGAGCGGTAAATCAAATCGCTCACCGTGGCTAAAATTTATCAGGCTAGGCAGCAGAAAAGTGTACCGATACTCAACCAACTGAATAAGTGGTTGGCTCAACATCGTCTCAAGGTCGACAAAGGAGGATTGACAGGAAAGGCGATGACCTATTTACACAATCAGTGGAACAGCTAATCGTTTATAGTACTGATGGCCAACTAATTCTCAGCAATATGTTGGCTGAAAATGCCATTCGCCCTTTTGCTGTGGGTAGACGTGCTTGGTTATTTGCTTATACGCCAGCAGGCGCAGATGCCAGTGCTATCCATTACAGCCTAATTGAGACAGCTAAAACCCATGGCTTTGAACCCTTCGCTTATACAGTTGAAAGCACAGAAGATCTGCTACCGTGGGATTTCAAAAAATCACAACCCAACTGGTTACATACGCACGTTCAATAAGCGCTTACGTTTTAATGTAACCTGCAGCAAGATCATACCTTCCAAGTTTATCGTCAAATAAGTTATAAATACTATGCAGGTCAGAAAAGTGTTTATGGTATTAGTATTTATACAACTAACTAAGCAGCAGATGCATAATCTAAGCAAAAAAAACCCACAAATATGAAATTTGTGGGTTTAGCTTATTATTTTCAAATAAGCTTATTGATGTTTAGAATTTTGCGTTAAAACGAACACTAAATCTACGACCTAATCTCTCATCAAGACCAAAGTGACCTGCTGCAAAAGCAATACGACCAGCCCCGTCTGGTTTACGATCAAGAAGGTTTTGAATGTTCACTTGAACCGAAGCATAATCAGTCATTGTGTAACTAACACTCAAGTCATGAAGGAAGCGAGCATCAGTTTTATTGCCAAAGCTGCCTGAATATACACCGTCGTCATCTTCAGTATAGTTAGCTGAATATAATGTCTGGTCTAGAGAATCAATTTTCACAGCATTCTGCCAGCGTATTCTATGGCTCACAAGAAAGTCTTGGTATCTCCAGGATGTATCGAAGGTACCAATCCATTCTGGGTCACCAAAGTCACCCACATCTTCTTGAAGTTCAGAATCTGCGGTTGCTTGAAATTCGTTAGTGATGTTGTGTTGAGTAAACGCATCTACCGTGATGCTACCCATGTCAGCTAAATCAAAGGTGTAAAAAGCTCTGATAGTCACAGACTCAAACGTAGATGCCGCGACGTTTGCAGGTCCTTGACGTGCAGAAATAACTTGGTCATTCTCATCCCTTACAAACGAAGTACAAGCGGCTTCGTTTGGAAAGTTATTTGAGTCAAAACAAGTCGCAGCTTGTGTTTCAAAGTCAACATCAGCAATGTAGTCTTCAATTTCAAGATTGTAGTAATCTACAGCAATCTGCAAACCTTCAACATAGTCAGGTGTGTATATCAATCCGATAGAATACGAATCGTTGGTTTCAGGCTCCAAATCTGGATTCCCAGATATTAAACCACCAGAAATAGTACCGTCTTGAATATCTGATACAAATGTAGTTGTATCAATACCAAGTGATTCACAGTTTGCTTGACGCACCGATGGATTCGGCCCCAAACCCACAGTACGGCTGTCACAAGGATCAGCACCATTAATAAAGGATTGTTGCTCAGGTTGGAACAATTCATTAATCGACGGGTTACGGAAGGCAGACGCAAATGTACCTCGTAGTGCTAAATCATCATTCACGCCCCATTTTATACTGGCTTGGTAAACATCAGCGTCAGTGGTGCGGTTATCGAAACCGGCAGGGGCGTTGGTAGTAAAATCTTGAATTCTGTAAGCGCCACTAAATTCAAAGGATTGAACAAACGGAATATCCATATCTTTTGAAATAACTGGAACAGCTACCTCAGCGTAATATTCTTCTGTTTCAAACCCACCATTAACAGGGCGTGAAATACTTGAACGCGTGATGGGCACACGCAGACCGACTGATGGGAGATAATCTCCTTTTTCTATACGTCGCTCAGTACCCACTACAAAGTCAAGGGAGCCTGCGGGTAACTCCATTACCGTACCACCAATATTCGCAGTATAAACAGCTTGCGAGTTACTAGCAGAAGCTAACTGAGAGCCGCCGGTAATAAAGTCGAGTGCTTCATCAGACGCTGTTGAGCCGAATAAGCTTAGCGGTACACATCCGTCGAGGAAGGGTAAATCTTCATCCACTAAGCCAGAGCCGGACGCTCTGTCATTAAATCCTGTCAATGTTCCAGCGGCAAGATCTGCATAAGCGCCACAAATTGCATCACCACGATTGAAATTAGCCGTGAAACCGCCATTAGAATCTTGTAACGCTACAAGAGCAAGGTCTAGAGTAGCCAAGTCATCAGTGTCGTCATCCGGGTTTTGCAATCGAACTTGTTCAAGAAGGGCATCATCAATGGTTCTAGCATCTACCGCATTAAGGAAACGCCCGTCAACAATACCGCTAGACTCTATCAAAATATCCGAACGACCGTGAACCACTGCTACATCCCAATAAAATTCGCGATCAAATGCTTCGAACGCACCTTCTAGAATATTAGAAACGCGCCAAACCTGAGTCTCGTTTGAGTTACCAGCATTACGCAGTAAATCATTATTAAAACGTTGTACCCCGAAGGTTTCTGGTGTGTGCCCCGAATTTTCGATCACGCTACGCGCTTGTTCTGAGAGCAATGGATTGTTGATATTCATGGTAATCGCAGAAGATGTTCCTGGAAAGAAACCTGTTTGGAAGCCACCCTGGTTGACTAGTTCAGAGCCTTTGGTGTTAGAATAAATAAAATCCTGCTTGAACGTAATTTCATCAGTTAAGTCATACCTAGTCGATGCATAGGTATTGAAGCGACTCGTTGGCGAACGAATTTGGCTCACAGAATCAAAGAAGTCACTACCACACACATCTGCTCCGCTAGTTAAAATGGTTCTGGCATTTGGTGCCCCAGCTTCACATGTAATCAAATCACCGTCCGGAGTAAATTCATAAAAATTACCATCAGGCATCGCACCAAGACCAAATCCTGGTAAGAAACGATCTCGACCACCTGCGGGCGTGATAGCACCGTAATCTGTAAACAATGCAAGTCTTGCTTCATTGACAGAAAGACTAACAGACTGAGTATCTGGTTCACCATCTCCGTCAGTGTCGTCTGCTATGCCGTCACCATCTAAGTCTAGTAATACATTTTGTGTAGAATCAAGACTAGGGTTGTTATTACAAAGAAAGTCCTGTGCACAAGCAAGAAGTCCGTCGTCTTTAGTATATTCCATACCAAAGGTGATGTTACCGCGACCCTCGGCAAAGTTGCCGCCAGCAAGGGTACTTACTTGGAAACTTCTGGCATTACCTGCATCGTTGTCTCCATACTGAGTGGTGACTTCAAAACCCTCGTAGTTATCCTTTAGAATAACGTTCACAGTACCGGCAATCGCATCCGCACCATATGTTGCAGCACCCGTAATAGGTACAGTTTCAATACGATCAATAAGCGCAGTAGGGATAGTGTTTAAGTCAACTTGTGAACCGCCAGCTTGAGCTGATTGAGATGACACGAGTCGTCTACCGTTAACAAGTGTAAGCGTTCTCTGTGTGCCTAGATCAAATAAATTTATTTGGTTTTGACCAGCATTAAAACTATCTTGGTCGCCTTCACCATTTAGTGAACCACTAAATAGTGGTGACTGATTAAGTAACTCTGCAACGTTAGTAAAACCGCGAGTAGACAGATCATCACCAGTAAATGTAAATACCGGTGTATTTGAAGAAAGTTCTGCTCGTTTAATACGAGACCCCGTAACGGTTATTTTTTCTACTGCTACAGACGCTTCATCTTCTGCGCTTGCTGTTTCTTGAGCAAAAGCTACATTTGATGCAATTAAAGCTGTTGATGCTACACCAACAGCTATAGCCAGACGAATTGACTTCGTCAATTTTGTGTTTTGAAACATATGTATACCCCTGGAAGCTCAAAGTAGCCTTCGAGCAAAATTATTATGATTATTATGATTATTAAAAGATAACTAAGGCTATCCTATTAAACGATATGCTTAAGCCGTACTCATCACTACCAACTTTCCGTCAATGGATAGATCGGGGTGATGAATGGTCGAAATCAATACACCAGAGGCGAAATCAATATGCGTACAGAAATAGTTAGCCGGCTTGTGATGAGTAAATATCCAGAAGTATAATGTGAGTGCTAGTAGCCGCAGTTTTCCCAATGCCATCAGGCGTTAGCGGTCTTGATAGCAACGGAAATTTAAATTTATACCTCACTAATAATGTTAAAGGGCGAGCTGAATATCTATTCGGTTCTTCTAAGCCTATGTCCAGTAAAAAATTTTATCTTCACTGGTATTTTCTTGAGGTAAGGCAATATTAGAATTGATAACAAGAGTTGAGGCTGTATCTCAAGCAATAGTTAGCCTAAGCGACTTAATCAGATTATCGATGTCA
>Ga0307488_10000339_pt1 | contig 37618 bp, 54 predicted proteins | sample SB02metaG_FD_202248 | JGI IMG/M metagenome (GOLD analysis project Ga0307488, IMG submission 202248) | Sea-ice brine microbial communities from Beaufort Sea near Barrow, Alaska, United States - SB 0.2 | ecosystem: Environmental > Aquatic > Marine > Coastal | place: USA: Alaska | collected... | reverse complement strand
CCAACACCATACGTATGAGCATCAAACCATTTACCTGAAATAGTAACAGGAGCTCCATGAGTTAGATGTCCACCACTTGCTAAATCCATACCGAGAATTGTATCACCAACATTTAGAAAGGCTTTCATTACTGCAAGATTAGCATTGGCACCAGAATGTGGTTGAACGTTAGCATATTCACAACCGTATATTTCTTTTAGTTGGTCAATTGCTAAAGTCTCAACTTCATCCATGAATTCGCAACCATTATAGTAACGTGCTCCTGGGTAGCCTTCTGCATATTTGTTTGTGAATTCAGATCCGCATAGTTTCATTACTGCTTTACTTGCGAAATTCTCTGAGGCAATTAACTCTGTGGTTAATTTTTGACGGGAAAGTTCTTTTTGGTATATTTTATTTAATCGTTCATCTAACATAATTTAGTCTTCTATCATCCTTTCTTGAGTTTCTTTTAATAAATGGTAATAAGTACCAATCAACCTATTGTCCTCAAAGACTTGTGGTTGAATAGAGGTACTTACTCCTCTTTCTTTTAGCTCGTTGTAATACTTAGTAATACTTATGTCTTTATATTCAACATTGCCAAATGATTTAGTGGCTATCTCTACTGCTTTCTTACAATAGGTACAAGACCTAGATCCATATACTATTATCACGGCTTTGGAGTTTTGTCTTTCCAATCGTTAATATAATCGAGCTGTTTAGCTTGAGTCCATTCTTTAGACAACTCTGTGTTATCTTGTTTAAATAGATCAAGCGCTTTTTGAGTATCAGCGAAATCAGTGTTAACAATAATCTCCTGTAACCATCTTTGAGAGAATTCTTTTACTTCCTCTGCATCAACAGCTTCTTGAGCCCATTCCTTTGCTAACTTATCAGTACACTTAACGTCTTCATTCCATTTCGCTATTTCATCTACTGGAATTATATACCTTTGCTTAAAGACGGATACTGTATCAACTACAACGTATTCACTTTTCATTTCTTTATCTCTTTTTCACCAGCGGGTTGAATTAACTTACGCGGTAGCCCACTACCTATTTCTCTTGCGTAAATTGTTTTTCCTTTATCAGGGCTTTCGTAGATATACTTTTTCTTTTCCATTAGAGCGCACCCACTACGTATGCCATTGCACTAAACACTGCGAATTGAATCAACGCAGGCAATGTAACGAACAATGTTAGTGGATCAAAGTTGCCTTCTAAATTAAAATCAGACTCAGCCCACGTTCTTAAAGCTATTGGAGTAGCTTCGGATATATCAATACTTTTCATCGTTATCCAACCTCTTCTTTATTTTATTAATAATATAATTCGCTTCAGGATATTCTTCCATATGATCTACGACCTCGTCAATAATCATCAAGTCGTGTAGCATAGCATCTACAACTTCTTGGTGTCGATTCATATAGTGCATCTTTTCTAGATAATTAGCGAATGCATTTATTTGTCGCCATTTATCGTAGTCAAATCCTTCGGGTGGTTCGGCGTCATCACTCATTTAAATAATCCGATTCGTTCTCCTGCTGCTTTACGACGGTCATACTCTTCTGGTGTTGAAGGGTATCTCCATCCCCATGCTGCGCCTAATGCCATGAATGTACCTGAGTACAACATTGCTTTAGGGTTACCTGTTGTAAACCACATTACCGCTAACGCAAATAACATAAATGCAACCATCATGTATTTTGCTTTTTGTGGAAATACTTTCTTTGTTTCCCAATTAGTAAGGAATGGCCCAAACAGTTTATGTCCGTATAACCAATTGTGCATTCTATCTGAACTCTTTGCGAAACAATAGGCTGCGAATACGGCAGGTATACTAAAAGGTATTCCTGGGAGTATTACTCCAACGTACGCTACGCCTAAACTTAAAAATCCTAAACCACCCCATGCTAATTTTTTTATATTCACTACAACTCCGTTTAGCTTATAACTGCTTTAATGTGTTCGTTACTAATAATCACAGCAGCATTGCCACCAATGTTCACAGGTAATGATTTGTTCCAATCCATATAGACAGTTGCACCTTTCACCAATGCCTGATCTGCATCAGGGCCTGCCGCTACTACAACTCCCGGCTCAGATGACGTTTGCTTTACGTCCGCTGATAAAATAATTGATCCAGCCTTTCTTTCTTCTTTTGGTGCAGCTTCCACTAACACCTGATCGCCTAACATTTGTATAGCCATACTATATTTTCCTTCTATTTAATGTAGTAGTTAATCCACTACGGTTTTCTTCAATCTCCATGTTCATTACCTGACTTGCATCAACTAATGGAGTTTCTGGAGTTTCACGTTCACGTTTAAATGCGGCAGTACTTACGATCAATAACATAATAGCAAGTGGGTCAAATACAAATATAATTATAAGTATAATCCATCTTGCTGCATCGTCATAGTACTCTGCTGCACCACTTCCATATATCATATCAGCGATATACTTAATAGGACCAAGTTCCGATTCCTGTTCTAACTGTAACCTCTGAATAGGTAACTTTTCTATATTGTATTGTACAACAGAATCTACTGCTTTGTCAATAGTTATTGCTAAATTATTTCTTTCTTCTGTTTGTCGGCTATTAACGTAGTTACGATCTTTAGGTTGAGATGTCTGTAATACATAATCCAATCCTTCGATTCGAGCTTGTGCACCTTTTAACTTTGATTGTTCTGCTGCTATTCGCGTATCAATGATATTAGCTTCCAAAGAATAACTATCTGATACTAACGCCGATTCAATATGCGCCTTAGATAAGAAACCAAATATACCCATTGATGTAATAAGCATTAATATAAGTATAGCGATTGTAAAATAAGAACGAACTAAATTATTAACTCGATCCCATTCATAATGTAACCATGCAGCAGAAACTAATTTACCAAACTCTAATACAGTTGCCATGATAGCAATGGACACTGCTGCTCCACTAAAGATTGTCATCAATCCTATAATAGAGAAGTACGCTGCACAACTTGCTAAAGTAATGCTTGTAACGAGTGTTAACCATTTCATCAAATTAATCTACTGCCTTAAATGTTTCTTTGATTGCTTTAACTAAATCTTCCATCATCCCATTGGTGTGAAGTGGTGTTGGTGTAATTCTAAGCCGCTCTGTACCCACATCAACTGTTGGGCTATTAATAGGTTGTGCATAAAGTCCATAATTGTTTAATAACCTGTCTGAAATTGTTTTACATTTTTTTGCATCTCTAACCATGACTGGTAATATATGAGTGCAACTGTTTGGATGTATTTCTATATTGTTCTCTGCGAATAAACTTCTTAACGTTTCTGCACGTTCTTGATGTTTAACTCTTAAACTATTATGATCCATCAAATAACGAATAGAAGCAATTGCTCCTGCTGCCATTACAGGACTCATACTTGTTGTAAATATAAATCCACTTGCTACGGATCTTATAGCGTCGAGTACAATACTATCACCAGCAATATAACCACCGTGACAACCAAACGCCTTTCCTAAAGTTCCATTGATAATATCAACTCTATCTTGTAAGCCTAACTTTTCGCAATAGCCTGCACCTGTATCTCCATAGAGACCAACTGCATGTACTTCGTCAATATACGTGATCGCGTTATATTTATCTGCTAAGTCACAGATTTGTTCAATAGGTGCAACATCTCCATCCATACTGTATACAGATTCAAATACAACACAAGGAGTTTGACCTGACATTTGGCAAGTTTGTAATGCCAGTTCAAGTTCATCCATGTTATTGTGTTCCCATATAATCTTATCAGCGCGACTATGTTTAACACCCATAATCATTGATGCGTGATTTTTATTATCTGAAACGAAACATATATTTGGAATGATACGAGCTAGAGCAATTAATGTCCATTCGTTGGCAACATACGCAGAGGTATATAATAAACCGGATTCCTTTTGATGAAGTTCGGCTAATACTTTTTCGAGAGTAACATGATAGTGAGAGGTACCGCCAATATTACGAGTACCTCCACTGCCACTTCCTGTCTTTTCTAAAGCAGTAGTCATGGCGTCAATAACGTATTTGTTTTGACCCATTCCTAAGTAATCATTTGAACACCAATTAACGATTGTCTTTGGTGAATACTTTGAGTACCATGTTGCTTTAGGAAAATTACCCGCGTCTCTAACTATATCGTTAAATTCGCGGTAATTCCCGTTTTCTTTTAGTGTATCAATCACTGTTTGAAAAGCTTTCGGTTCAATCACAATCTAGTACCTTCATGATACACTATCCTTTGTTAATTATTCAGCGTAAGCGCCTTCCCAACTACCCTCAAGTCCCGCTACTTCATATTCAGTAACTCTATTCTCAAAGAAGTTAGTATGGTCAGCTCCATTTAAAACCCATTCTAACCACGGTAGAGGATTATCTTTAACTTTGAAATTAGGTTTCATTCCAAGCTGAAGTAAACGCCTATCCGTTATATACCTTATATATTCTTTTACTTCGGATTTTTCCAGGCCATCTATAGAACCTATTGAATATGCAAGGTCAATGAACTTATCTTCGAGATCTACAATGTCCTGAGACATTTCATAGATTTCCTTTTTAAAGCTATCATCTACAACTCTACTATGTTCTTTACAGAATGCTTTGAATAATTTAGAGTTACCTTCAACGTGAATAGACTCATCACGAATAGACCACTCAACTACTTTACCCATACCTTTCATTTTACCGAAACGTTGAAAGTTCAGTAACATAACGAAAGAAGCAAACAAAGCAACACCTTCGTTAAATACAGACTTAGCTAAAGATAGACCTAAACCACGTAGACTATTTGTATCAGCCTTACGCATATAATCAATCTTGTCTGCCATTTCAGAGTATTCTAAGAACGCATGATATTCAGCATCTGATAAACCTAAGGTCTCATTCAATAGAGCGTATGCACGTTGATGAATACCTTCTCTTGCTGCAAATGATCCTAACATATTACGGATTTCGTTATTCTTAAACTTAGGAATAAACTGATCATAATAGTTCTGACCTACAGCAACATCTGATTGTGTAAAGAGTCTTAGAATATTAATAATATATTCTTTCTCAACATCAGTTACCTTACCACCTTTCCAATCGGCAACGTCTTCAGATAGATCTAATTCATCTTCAATCCAATGAGCTTTCTCATGTCTTGTTGTAATTTCAACAGCCCATGGATAGTGAAAAGGTTTGTACGCTTCTGAGAATTCTAAAAGACCACCTGACTTTTTAACTAACTTGTCTGTAATTGCCATTAGATCGTTATAAGTACCGATGTGTTCATCGTTAATCCAGATCTGAGGCATTGACCTTACTTCTTTAGCGTTTGTAGATACCTTCTGATAAAAAGCAAGTCGTTGCTCTTCATCATCTAATACTACTTTAGTATATCCTATTCCATGCTGGTCAAACCAAGCTTTTGCTTTTTCGCAAAAAGGGCAGTTGGACTTGGTATAAATTGTAACTTCCATATCTTTTCCTGTTTTACTGGTGGGTATTACTCCAGCCATATTCGTTATCCTTCTATTCTATTAAACTATGTTACCCTTCACAGGCAACACATTCGGTTTGATCGTCGTCGGTTAATCCAAACTGTACTTTATCTGGATTAATGTGGTCATCTAATGATTCGCGCTTTACTTTCTCTGAAACGTTTTCTGCCCTGTTAGATGACTCAGTTCGTAAATAGTATAAACCTTTAGTACCTTGCTCCCAGGCTTGATAATGTACTGTATGTAAGTAACGTTTATCAGCTCCTGCTGGGAAGAAGATGTTTAAGGATTGACCTTGGCATAAATGTTTTTGGCGATCGCCTGCCAATTTAATTAATGTATGTTGGTCTAGTTCAATTGCTGTTTTAAATACATTTTTAGTATGATCGTCGAGGAAGTCTAGGTGTTGTACTGAACCACCATTTGTAATAATCATTGACCATACTTCTTCTGTATTTTTACCTACTACTTCTAATACTTTAGCAAGATGTGGATTTTTATTCAAGTGAGAACCTACTCTTGTTCTCGATGTAAACGCATTTGCTTTCCAAGGTTCAATAGACGGTGATGTATCAACTATCATAGAACTATTTGCATTTGGAGCAATTGCTAACATATGAGCGTTACGACGGCCAGTTCCTTTCATATCAGGAGCCTCGCCACGTCGCCTACCCATTTCCAATGTTGCCTCAACAGCTTTTGCTTTAATTGTACTGAAGATTTCTTCGTTTGCATCAATAGCAGCTTGACTATCAAATGCAATTGAATTTTTCTGAAAGTAAGAATGAAGTCCCATAGCACCAAGACCTAAAGATCTTTCTTGCTGAGCACTGTATCTTGCTTTACTAATTTCGTCACCGGCGTTATCAATAAAGGACTGTAATACGTTATCTAAAAATACAATAAGGTCTTTAACCATATTAGTATCTTTCCATTGATCGTATGTTTCTAAATTGACTGAAGATAAACAACATACCGCTGTTCTTTCTTCATTGGTGACAAGGTGTATTTCATTACAAAGATTAGATCCTTTAATTGATAGACCTAGATCCTTCTGTGATTGAGGTAAAGCTCTGTTAGCCGTATCAATAAAGTTAACATACGGTTCACCAGTACGATATCTTGTCTCGAGTATTAGTTCCCATAAATGTCTAGCTGTCACGGTCTCTCTTACAGTTCCATCAGCAGGATCTACCAAAGGCCAAGGTGTTCCTGCCTTAACTGCTATCATGAATTCATCTGTTAAATTAACCGCATGGTGTAGATTCAAATTCTTTCTATTCACGTCTCCTGTAGGAATACGCATATTAATGAACTCTACAATGTCAGGATGGTCAACATCCATATAAGCAGCATAAGATCCTTTACGTGTCCTTCCTTGACGATATGCAACCATATCTGCATCAACCGTATGTAGGAATGGCATTGGGCCTGGAGCTTTCTTTGATACTGCACGAATATCAGACCAATGGCCACCTACACCACCACCTTTAACAGACAACCATCGCAATTCAGCAGTATGGTCAATCAATCCGTCTAAAGTATCAGGAACATAAGTAAGGAAACAACTAATAGGTAATGCTTTTGCTTTTTCTCCTTTAAGTACCGCGTTCGATAATACTGGAGAAGAAAACATGAAAAAGCCTTGAGATACATAATCATATATCCTTTGTGCTAATTTCAAATTGCCATTACTAAAAGCTACTGCAGCCCGAGCATATGCCTTCTGTGGACTCTTTTCATCGTCTCTGCAATAATAGTCTTTCAATAATTTAAAAGATTGTTCCGATAGAGTATTATCTCTTTTCGTTTGAATCTCAATACCTAAATGCTGCATTCCCTACTCCTATTATAATTCTTCTGTTATGTATTCGTTTGCTAAAGGAAAGATTTTAGCAATGGCGTGGGCGATGGCAATAGCAAGTTCTTGATGCTCTAACTGAGTACCGTTTCCAGATCGTAATTCAATATAATGAATCCATGATCTCAATGTACCGTTTGCATATAGTCTTGATACTGTGTTACCTTCAGGCAATACCACACGTGCTTGTTCTTTTGCTATTCCTTTCGATATAGCCCAGTTATATACTTCTGTTGATTTACGAATAAGCTCCATCTGCTTCATTCTAAAATCTTCGTTGATCCTACGATGACCTTCATCGTTCTGATCTATGTTAACACTAGCTTGACGGTTCTTTGGATCTTGAAACCTTGCTTCACGTGGTATTAGTTCTAAGTCAGTTGTTGGGTCAGCATAACGTTGACTAAACTCCTGAAAGCTAAAACTACGATGCCGTAAAAATTGACGTGCAATATCTCGAGTTGTTTCTACTTCCATACAAACACTGACCATCTCTAACGGACTCCAATGTTTATGCTTAATTAGATAATTAACCAGCTTATCGTTTGTTGCTGTATTGTTTTGATTACTCGGATTACTTACTCTTGCGCAGTATGCGACTAAACCTAGAAGGCTTGGGTCTTTAGCAAGTGCGAGTGTTGGTGCTTGACTATAACTTAACAACTTTACTTTCATATTCTAAGTCCTTCTCCACTGTTGAAATTTCATTTTTGCGTCTAACCCTTTATAGGTAATTGTTCTCATTAAACTCTCAACACAACTAATCTTGCCACTGAGAACCATTTCATTAATATCCTTCCCTGGGATATCGTGCGGCCATATTACAATGCTATGACCTGCATCAATAATCTTTTCCATGCGCTTATGAATCTCTCGATTACGAGGTTCTGCGTCAAAGACAAAGACTGCATTTTCCACGCATCGAAGCGCGGCAGTTCCACCATCTGCACCGGCCATAGCAACTGCATTAGATAAAAACATACTATCCAATGCGCCTTCAACTACATAATACTTTTCGTTAAAGACTACTTTGTCCAATCCAAAGATCTTTGGTACTTCATCAAACATTATTGTGATATATCGTAGATAGGCATCAGGATCCATACTCCTAGCCGATACACCAAATACTTTACCGTCTGAATCTAAAAAAGGAATTACTAACCTTGGTTCATCTTTTTTGATGTTCTCAAATTTGTTTGGAACAATAGTATTAATCCACGCCATAAATTGTGGAGCGTAATACATTCTATAATGATGCTTTGAAGGAATAGACCTTTTATCTATATATTTCTTTACACTGTGATCATGATTAAGCTGGCTGATTTTTTTTAATTTTTTTAGCGGACTTCCAGTCGCAAACTTTGGTTGCTCAAATTTAGTACTCTCGAGTGTTGATACAGCGGCCTTTGGGGTCGTATTAGCATTTCCAACAAATTTATCAGCGACATAATTATTATAAGCCATTGGATCAATTTGTTTAAGAAAGTTTCCAAAGTTATGACTCTCGCCACAGTTGTGACAATAAAAGAATAGATTATTATCGCGTTCGAGCAACCAGCCTCGAGCTTTAGATCTATTCTTTTGGGAATCGCCACATAGCGGGCAACGAAAGTTTATCTTGTAAGGATTAGTATGCCTTATACGAAATCTATCAAGTCTCCCTGATAAATGCTGAGCATACTGTATATCCACAAAGTCAATCATAATAAATCTCAATTATATATTTATAGTACCATTATAACACAAAAAGACTAGGATGTCAACCAATAATTGATTTTATATCCAATTTCGTTATAATAAAGATAACAGACGCAGATAATCCCATCATGTACCATTTCCACTTCTCTACACTAGCTAATCTATTTTCGATCTGAGAGATACGCTTATCAAGATTACCGTTCAGCTTTGATAATGCTTCCATGATCTCTGCGTTGCGTTCTCTGCGATTTTCCATATTAGTATCAGATAATCGTTGGTGATCTTCTTTCGAAGACAGACGGTATTGTTCTAACCTATCAGTATAAACTGCATCAGCTTTCATACTCTCAATTCTGTTTTCTTCTACTCTACTTTCTACGTTATCAACCTTATCGCCAAAGTTAGTAATAATCTGATGTTGAACTGCCAATGCCTTTTGAATATCCGACATTGCGTCTACAGCTATATCAACTTTGTCAAAAAATCGACCTATCTGTTTTATATCTTTTTTGATTAACGCAATATCAGTTTTTACGGCGTTCAGTTCATCGGCCATTTGATCTATCTCTTAATTAGTAGTTATTATAACACAGTTATGTACCCATGTCAATAGATATTTATAAGTACCCTTTGCACTGAATTCTTTATATTAGGAATGGTTTGTAAGTATATGAAATTAATTTAAGAAATCTATTGACAGACTTCTAATTTAGTGTTATAATAGATATATCGAATCTAATAAACAACATAGTCTTTTAGTCGACTGTTGTAGTAGGTTTATCTTCTTTGATTGTTACTGATCTATAATAAACAATTACTTCGCCAAGTTCGCGAATATATCTACGCAGTTCTTGAGTATTGGAAGCCATGAGTTCATAATCACCAATAGTCATTGCTGTGAACACTACATCGCCATTGTTCAGCTTTTTCATGTCTGCTATAAATCTATCAAGGTAAGTATAACCAATAGTCCAGTCAGGATTCTCGCGTTCCTGAAGGGAACAGATTTTAGGTCTTTTATCTTCTACCTTTTTACAAGGATTAGCTATAACAGCTTCAGATACGACATACCACTTAGGGTTACTTAGATCAATAGGCCGCGGGAGGATTGGCTGAATGATTTTTATTTCAGCCGGTTTAGAGATTATTTCAATTTGTTTTGTACCCAGGAGTGAGCAACTACTTAGAAATAGTAGGGCTGCTGAGATCAGAAATGGTTTTACTATCATTCTCGATATCCTCGAATACTTTTGCTGTTCCGTTATTAAACGAGTTCTCTATAAGCCCAGGTTTAGCAACAGCGAGTTTATTTACGTTATGTCTTTGAAAGACGGCAAGATACTGATCTCTCTCAGCTTCAATCTGTTGATTGGCTCGAGTCATGTGAAGTAGAGATGTAGCTTGCTTTTCGTGTGATTCTTGTATAGCAGCAATAGCAGCCTTTTGTTCTGCCATTGCCGTTTCAAGTTTAATGGAATTTGCCTTGAGGGTTTGATTCTCAGAATAGAGCCAATAGCCACCTAAACTGAGAACCAATATAATTCCAATGAACAGTTGGTTGAACATTAGTCTTCTACAGACTCTGTAACAACTTCCTCTACTGATTCATTTCTTGTATGATCAGGTTCGGCGTTCATTGCCGATTCGATATCTGTAACGGCAGGCGCTTCAGCAGTCATATCGTTGTACTTCTGATTTAACGCAGTACGAATACGACCTGTCATCTCATCGTCAAATGCAGCTTTTAATTTTAACGGATTGTTATCCATTGCGTGGTTGATAATGTCATTTACTGGCATAATAGTTCTCCATGTTATATATTGTAATTGTATTTATACAGATTCTAGTCGAACCATCAAACGCTCGGCTCTGTTAGTAACTTGTTTGTGCCATTGAGAATCTCTACCTTCAACAGCGGCTTCTGCCCAATCACCTTCGATAATTGCGGCATGCATTTTCTTAAACTTGCTTAAACGAGTACGACCCATGTTAAACATCATATTAACCAAGATCTGTTGGACTTCGTCCGGTAAGTCTCTAAAGACGCCGTCTTCGTATAGATGGTCACATTCGCTGACTGCAAGTTCGAGATCATGGTCGAAACATTCTTTGACTCTTTCCTCAGATATTGGGAATCCAACTTCAGCGCCGTATTCCGGATCCGAGTCCAATACAAGATGCCCCACTCCGAACGTAGGGTACCCAAGATGGTCTTTATAGACTTCATACACAACGCCCTCATCAATCTTTAACTGTTCAAATACCGCGTCACGGTCTAATTTCGTATCTTTAAAAAACATGTCTTTTCCTCTTTATGATAATGTGGAAATGTCAATTGAAGTTGTTCCTTGGAATTGTAATAAGGACTCCACTTGACTTTCTGCAAAATCTTGAATATTATTTACGTAGTAATTATCACCACCGGCATATTCATATCCCCATAATGTAATATCAAACGCAGTGTTTGCTGTTGTAACTTTTGTTACTTCGCTGTTGGCATAATCTTCGGCACTTAATACAGCAATCATAGGCTGTTTAGAAAATACAGAAGATCCAACAGTTTCATTATAAGTTTTAACACTTATTGTTACTTTCTTAATTGTATTATCAGTATCAATTCTCAATACTTCAACCAATTCTAAAACTTTGTCATATGTAGGCATTTACTTATCCTACTCTTTATCACGTTGCTTCTGTTGGGCTTCGCGCTGTTTCTCAACCTCGTCAATACCTTTTTGCCTTTCAACTTCAGCATCATGTTTTAATTTTAATTTTTCTTTCGCCTTTTCCTGCTCATCTTTTAGACGTTCAGATTCTTCTGCTTGATTTGCTTTTAATCGAGCGGAAGCAACAGCGTCTTCTTTAATAGCAACAGTACCCATGATATCGCGAATACGTTTCTTGTGTTTCTTTTGATTCTTTTTAGATACCCCCGGCTCTCCGTCAGGACCTATACCCAAACCTGCTATGGCACCACCACCTACTGAGTTTGCTGGTTCTTCATCTATATCTTTCTTTGCTGCCTCTGCAATTATTGTACCGTTCTCAGAAACAAACCGCTGTAAGGCTGACTCAATGTCTTCCTCAATAGCAGATTCTGTAATAAGGTTAGTTGCGTCGAGACGTTGCTCTTCGCGTATCAACCAAAGGGCTGCAGCGTAAGAAGCAAGTTTTGTTTGACCACCGGGGAGTTTGCCCAGTAGCTTTTTCATGTTCAGTACCATTTGGTCAAATACACCAAAGGCTTTTCTTTGTTCTAATGTAGTAAAATCTTTACGTGACTTAAGGATTGTACCTTTATCGTCAATAATGTCCAGTTTATACGCAGCCCACTTTTCAAAAGGTGTTACCAACTTTCGAATGAACGAGTATACTAAAAATAGATCTACTACCATTTAAATTTCCTTTAGTCTGTTTTCAATAAACAAATCAGTTGTGATCGAATGTTGAGACAGCGCATTGTCGTCGTATACTAACAGTTCAGGCATAAAGTTCAAATACTCCACGAATGGTTTTAAGTATTCGTGGTATTCATGTAATCGCATGAAAAGCATATTCGTTGCCTGCATACCAAACACATTGTATATAACAATGAGATGGTTCAAAATCAACCTTTCCTTCAACTCGTTATCTTGTCTATATCTACTAAAGAGTTTACGGAGATACTGAAATCTCTTAATATCTTCTTCGAACTCTGACATCTCAGTACACTGAGGATTGTCATAGTGTTTCATAGCATAAAGTAGAAAGGTTGACTCTGTCAATATCATAATATAATAATTATTTAGTTAATTTATGCGTCAACTACGATAGCATCTTCATCGGCAGTATCACCAGTAATACCTACGTCACCAGCAACAACAGCAGTAACCTTCATAGGTACTAATGATTCTACTTTATGACGTGCTACGCCATTTTGATCATTGTACGTATGATACAAGTTCCAACCAGGTGTTTTAAGACCCTTCGCTCTGTTCGCCGCAATACCTGCTTCTGTTAAGTCAACAAAAACTGCGTTATCAGCATCATGTGACTTGTTAGTATTATTAGCGTCTGCTTCTAGATACTTGGGTGCGTCTGCAGCAGTATCTGTTTTTCCCCATTGTGCCATGTTAATTCTCCTTCGAATTTATTATTATTGTTATTATTCGCCGACCTTTACTTCTTCGGCCTTTTCATCTTCGCCTTCCCAGTTTGCGTCGATATAGTCAAAGAATTTCTTCTTTCCTGCATCGTCAAGTTCGGCTGGCGAATCTACTTTAAATTTCTTCAATACGGTTTGAAAGAACTTTTGATACTCGGAGTCTTCCTCGTTCTTTAGACGGGACATTACCTGAGATTCAATCTTACTTTCTATAATTGCTTTCCAATCCATGATGGACTCCTATTATTTATATGTTCTATGTTTATTTATAACAATCTGGTTATCTTAATCTTTAAATCAGATTCGCCTTTAATTAATCTGTGATATTCATTCTTCTTAATGTCAAACTCTAACCCTGGCTGTAATAGAAATGGCAAACAATTTTCTGGTTGAAATCTCCAACCTGCCCCTGCTATTACTTCAATATGTCGGTCTTCTCTATCTCGATGCCAAACATATTCATCCTGACTTTTATCTACGTCAAAAGTTCGAGTATCGCCATCTTCAATATACGGTTTACCAAAAATAAGATCCGCCACCTTTAAGACCGAGGTCACTTGCATACTTAGGTAATCTACAGGCCCAATATCCTGCGGAGAGTTTATCTGTTTTAGTATCGCAGTTGTGTCTTGACGCAAAGTTTCGAGCTGCGTCTTTATCATTGATCTTAGATGTAAGGCCACCTTTCTCATCTCCAAATTCTATCTTCTTTACATTACCGGTTTTAGGGTTGTTTACATACACAACATATTTCTTATTACCGCTTGATCGTTTTGGTTTATTCAACTCAGGATCTTCTGCCTCTATCATCGGTTGATCCAATGGTACAGTTACACCTTCGTATAATCCAAACTTCTCTGCCTCCCAAGATTTAAATGTTTTCATTTGACTAACTCTATAGTATTCATTGGAACGGACTCAGATGGTGCAATACCCATCTTCCAGTCTCTTGGTGAAATTAGAACTCGAGGACCGCGTAGATCCAGTACAATAAAAACAAGCTTTGCTTCTGCTGGTGATTCAGCAAACTTTGGTTTGAATTTAACTTCAGAACCTTTTACTATTTTAGCTTCTGTCATAAATTGTTTTAATGATTGCATTAGTGATCGCTCTCGTCATTCTTATCTGTTTTATTACTCAGTATAAATCTTCTGTTAGGATTCACCGCTACTTTGAACTTTGTCATTAACTTGCGATTCACTAACATCTCTGAAGCAGTATCTTTTAATGATAAAGCAATCTCAGCAATATGGTGTTTATTATTAAAGTATATTTCGTGTTCAATTACAGGTCTGTCATCAAATGATTCTTGGCCACGAGTTGCCTTTGAGATATACATTAATTCGTCTTCGAATTTATATCCGTTCTTTTCCCAAAATACCTTTTTGCCTTTTACTTCTAATTTATCAACGTGTAACATACTTGCTTTAGTACTATTACCTGTATCAAATTTAGCGCGGACTGGATTCTTTTCCATTCCTGTAAATATAATCGTTTCGAGATATCCTGCTTCCTGTCTAAATATAGGTCTTCTATTGACATCTTTAGAAAAGAATTGTATAATACTTTCCACTACATCTTTATCAGATACTTTACCTTGAGCTTCCTCAGTCCAAGGATCGTATCCTTCAAAGTGAGAACGAATACCTGGAGAACCATTTACTTCGATAATATAAGGATTGCCTTTCTTATCAACAAAATGATCCACTCCACAATATACAGCACCCGTAGCACGAGCAGCTGCTTTAATAACATCTATCTCTTTCTTACTTAAACTATAAGGTTCAGTAGTTGCACCTTGGTGTACATTGTTTCTAAAATCTTTATTGTCTGGTGCTTGTATACGTTCGGCTGCTGCTAATATTTTACCACCAACAACTAAAGTACGGATATCTGATTTCATTTCAAAGAATTCTTGAATTAACAGATCGGCATTATATTTCCATAAACTTTGACATACACCAGTTAACGAAGACATACTATCAATCTTCATTACACCAACACCTTGAGTTCCTTTTAGTGTTTTAATAATAACAGGGAACTTTCCACCAACTCTTTTGTGAGCATCTTCAATAGAAGCTTCATTAGGTATAGACGAGGTTCTTGGAATTGGTATATTGTTACGACCCAACAATAGCGCGTTGGACATTTTGTTGTCACATACTAACATTGAATCTAGATCGTTAACAAGTAAAAATCCAATGTCTTGTAAAGAGGATATAAAGGCCTGTGATGTAAGGCTTCCAATTGCTCCTGCTCGTACAAACACAATAGAATTATTTGTTTCTATATCTATATCAGTATTCTTACCATCAACGTTACGTAGTTTAACTGTTCCAATATCAATATCAGAATCGCCTAAATACGCTTTAGTAACATCAACGAAATCATACTTAATATTTCTTTTAACCGAAACCTCTTCGACGATATCAGCGAATGTTCCATCGCCATCGCCTGTCCCTAGCACTACAATATGAAGTTTATCATACGGTAGTGCTTCTGCTTCTTCAGCAAGCGGAGACCGGTTATATTCCGACATTGATTTCATAAATATAATTAACTCAGATTAGCTGTTAAATTTAAGCAAGGCTGCAAACTGATCTTTATCAGCGACTACGTTGTCTAACCAATCACCGGCTTCTTTAGCATTACCGATTTCATTGTTAGCCATTGCCCAAGCAATTAATTCCTTTTCAGCTTTCTTTAAACTAGCAGTACTACCAGATTTCTGAGCTTTAGCAATATCAGCTTTATACTTGTTAGCAATTTGTGGTAGAGTCATTGCTCTTTCAGTCATATCAGATACTTTCGACATCTGCTTACCTTCAAGCAATTCTGGATATAGATCTTTAATATCAGAATCATCCAGCATATGCATTTGAGATAGGAAAGTAACAATGTCTTTCTTAGCACCAGAAACATCAGCCATTGTATTACCAGTCACTTTAACTTTAACTTTATATTTCTTTTCGATCTTAGCAGTTAGCTTCTTGTCGCCTATGTAATCAATATCAATAGTCTCTTTACCTTTACCAGCAGTAACTGCTTCGAGTATCTGTTCATCAACTATAACAACTGATTCATTCATTCCTTTCATGAACTCTGCTACATCTTTCTCAGGCAAACCAATCTTCTTGGCAATCTGTTTAGCAGTCATGCCTTTCTTTACCATGTCGTGGAAGTCTTTCATCTTGCCTTCGGTAAGATCAACTGATTCAATAACACCTTGCTTAACCATGCCTAATGCATCAAAAATATCCTTAACCTGATCTCTAAGGTCTGTATCCAATGCTCTTATAGCACCTTGGAATACTTTATTATTACCAGATCTATATAGCTTTTCGATACGTCTTATGTCTTTCTGATCTCGGCCTTTCATTTTGTTACCAAGATCATTTAAACCGTTAACGGCCTTGCCTACTGATTCTTCAATTGATTCGTATTTGTTAGTTACTGTATATGGCTTACCTTTAACAAATACAATAGCTTCACCTTCTTTATCAACGTTACCATCCCAAATACCTGCGGCATGATCTTTGCGCGCATCTTTAACTTTTGGATCGTTATCAATAGCAGGATTCTTCGGCATCTTCCGCGCTTCATCAATTGATTCGTTATGCGGATAACCTTTTAACGGTTCAGCTGATGGGACTAACTGCTTTTTGATCTGTGCGTATGCAAGTTTAGTAATCTTCTCTTTAAACTCTTTTGTGCGAGCGTCAATCCCTTTCTTGATTTCTGCGTCTATTTGTCTGTCTTTCACGTTCATCCTCCGAATTCGTGGCCTGCGACTCGCTTCATTTGTTTTTCAAATTCTGCTTGGTCAGGTTTGGTTTTGTATAGTTTAATTGATAGGTTATCTTTATCTTTGCCTTTGATACGCCATTCGTAGCCATCAGCTTTATGTTCCGGCTTTGTTGTTTTAACAACTCTGCGTTTATATCCGTCATCCCATGTTTCTGAACCTTCTGATAACTGTTCATCAACCATTAAGGCAAGTACATGGGGATCTAAATTAAATTGTTGTGCAATCTTACCTGCATAGTACTCTTTACCATGTCTTGGCTTATCACCATGTTTAAACATGATTTCTTTTACTTTAGCAACGCCTGCCATGTATTTCTTTTTGAATATTGTATCAGCTGCGAACTTCTTAATTAATTGGTTCGTGTTCAATTCCTCCAGCTCCTTGGATTCGGGTACACAGTTAGGAACGTCTTTACCGTTCTTCTTTTTCATTCCAACTTTTTTGTACCCAGACCAACAGCCGTCTGCTTCACAATACTGTTTAAAGGTTTTCATTAGCTGATTAATTTCGCAAAGGTTTCAACATCAATGTTTTCAATCAAATCCCAATCTTTGCCTTCTTTCTTAATACTAAAAGAACTTATTGGCGCAGCTTTAAGAGCAGGATCTCCCCACAGCTTAACGGCTTTATTGATTGCTTCAAAGGCTGAACGAGCTTTAACTTTTTGTTCTTGACCTTTCTTGAGTTTATTAACCGGTTTGGCAACAGTTATAGTCCAATCGTCCATTGCTTCATAAAGATCATCTGCGTTTTGTTTACCGTACTTCCTAGTGAAGTCTTTCTTAGACATCTTCTCAGAATCTTTAACCATTTGATCCTTTACTCTACCTTCATCAACTTCGTCCTTATCATCTTTAGGCTTCTTGCCATTTTTCTTATCTTGATAGGCTTGAAGAGCAGGTGGTAAAGTACCTTCTTTAACGGATTCATCAACTTCAAAAGTATTTAGATCATACGCATCGATCTTTTTATAACCCATCTTGGCAAGATCAAAGACGATATCGTTGGCGATATCTTGATCCATTTTGCGATCGTTAGGTTTGATACCACTCTTCTTAGCGAAACCGTCCAACCACTTATCTAGATCGCCATCGTCAGCATTCTTATTTTTAACTGCCTTAGCAAAATCAGTAGCAAGTTTCTTTGTATTAAAAGAATACCAATCTTTTGCCTCTACTACTACTTCTTCAACTCCTTCGAGCATGTCTCTAAATCTTTTCATTTTTTCCTTCCGTTTAATTTTTTGACCCGGTGAGTCTTGTTGTAATTTTGCACGAGCTTTATCGGTTCCCCAATCGCCAGCACCACCATCTTCAATATATTTATCCATTAACTTTATCTGCTAAATCTTTATCGGCTTTGCCCCAAGTACCAGGTGATTTAGTAGCAAAACTGTTTACTCTTGCTAATCCCCATTGTACTGGTGTTGTTCCTGGGCGATGACCAGTTCTCCAAGCAGCCACTCCACGATCAAATACTTTCTTTAATATTCCGTAGGGCATTCCTGATTTCTTGGCTTTATCTTTCAAAGATTTTTCTGGATTGCTTGCTTCGTTAACAAACTCAGCCTGTTCCATTATCGTTTCAATCTCGGAGATTCTTTGTTCTGTAACTTGTTGTCGAATTGCAGATCGTTGTTGCATAGCAGCATCTAATTCCTTAGCGGCCGTATACATTTTAAATCTATAATCGTAATTAACAGTACCATCTTGTCTTAGGAGTTTATGTGGTCTTTTTAAACCAGCTCGTTCCATATTTGGCTTTACAGATTCACCAAACATCTTCTTGAATTTATTAGAATGTTTGGATGGTTTAGTCTCAGCAGATGCATCTCCAGGAGCAGGCTTATATGCCTTAGGATCATCATCATTCATATCAGATTGTTTATTGAACTGAGCTTGACGCTTATCTGCAGTAGAACCTCCCATATCTTTATAATACCCAGGCTGTTGTTTCTGCTGCTTTGATTTCTTTTCTTCGTCTTCAAGTTTTAATCTTTCTTGAAAAGTAGCAGCTTTATATAAGGTAGGATTAACGGATTCGTTTGCATGGCGTAAAGCTTTTTGAACTTCAGGATGTTTGGATAGATTCTTCTTTAACTTATCTACTTCTTTAACAGCGTAATTCATATTACCCGAAAGATCCAAAGCGAGTTCAATACCTAGCTTAACATTCTTATCTCTAGCAGCAGCTGCCTTTGCTATAGGATTCTTTTTATAATAATCTGATACTTCAGCACCAGTTAACTTTTGTTTGCCCATTGCAGATAAAGGATCTACCTTACCAGCTTTAACTCTTTCTGCCATGAATTGGTCAACTGCATTATTCATCGCTTCTCTAATACCTAATCCTTTACGAACTGCTGTATATAAAGATTTAACTAATGTATTATTTGTAGAAGGAACGCCTTTTGAGAATTCAGCCATATCGCCATCGACTGCTAATGCTCTCATCTTGCTTGCGGACATACCGTCAACGCCTTCAGAGTCAGGATCTCTTTCACCAGCTGATACAACCTCAATAGAATTATACTGATATTCTTTTCCATTATACTTGTTTAATAAAGTATCGAATTCTCTAACTCTATCAGATCCAACAACTATCACAAGATCACTATATTTTTTCTGTAGTTCTTTTGCTACTTCGATAATGGTTCTTGCTTCTGATTTAATAACGTACTTCTTACCAAACATTAATTGTGCAAATTTGATTTTGTCGTTATACGATAATGGATTCTTTTTAGCATCTTGAGTTTTAGACAGATATACTAATGGAGTACCTTTAACATCAATGGCAGTCTTAATCATCTTATTCAATAATTTTTCGTGACCAACAGTTGGAGGGTTCATACGGCCAAAAGTTATAACAGCTTTCTTATCGAGAGCTTCGTTAATACGCGGTTCGGTATCAACATACTTTTCAGCATCAAAGGATGCGACAGTATCTTTCTTAATGATACCTTTGCTGTTATCTTGATCCTTTTTAGAGTCTTTCCTCTTCTTGATGTCTTTATTAGACGCCTGATTAGATTTGTCTTCATCGTTGTAATCATCGATAGACGCCGACGCCATTGAGGTGGAATCTTTTTCGTACAAAGGATTCATGTGTTATTCCTGATTTTAGTTTGCTTTATGGTTTTATTTATAATATTTTTTGAATGTCTCAACAAACTTATAGTTAACTGCGGCAGATGCTCGCCATATAGTAGATTCTCTTAAATAACCTATTGCTGGTGTTGGATGTAACAATGATAAAGGAACCGCAGTGCGTCTTTGGCCAGTAATAAAATAAGCATTATCAACAGCTCCTAGTGTACCACGTTCCTCAATCTCTGCTACTAAAAACTGAGCGGTTTTCTTTGTCATCGCATAAGCGTGAGCACCTTCATGACCAACGATACCTAAAAGACCATAAGGTGGACCTGCGGCTTCGTGATCGTATCTCCAAGGTTCCGTTAATTTATATCCAAGCGCAACTATCATTTTCTCTGGGATTAACGATTCATCAAAGTTATGTAATACAACAGCATCATGTTCTAATACAATGCCAACATTATCAGGACCATCGGCAATCTTTTTCCATATTGCTCCGTGTCCTGCTGAACATACGTTTGCTTTTTGCGCTGGTGTTGGATTATCTATATCTAACATTGGTTCGTAGTATTTCATTCTAATGCCAGTCTCGCACCAAGCCATACGACCAGTACAATGAGACCAACCTTCGAAGTATTCCCAATCTAATCCAACTGTATCACAGCTATCTGAACAAAACTTTGCGTACTCGTCTGATACTTTATCGTCGTGTTTTAAAATGTAAGCTTTCATGGCAGCTGATGTATATTCCTTTCCCATTTAATCTTGGTTGTGTTTGCCTTTAGTCCTTCGTAGAATTTAACATCAGCACCAAACGTATGTTTAATATTATCCAGATCCTGATGTCCAAATACTATTTCTTTACTTGCGTCTTTACGTAAGCCAGTCTTATGTTGAGGTAATTCAGCATTGGGCAATCCAAGTGAATCCATGAATAGAGCTACTTCTTTATTTAGATCTTCGTACAACCAAAAATCTCCAAGCAGTTCTTCGTTATGAACACTCAGCGCAACCTGCTGAATACCAGAGTTATTATCATTATTGAATATGGCAGTACCAGGGTAGCACCAACTTCTGTATTGTTCTATACTTGGTGGAGTACCAACATCTCGAAACTTTTTATAGAAATAATAGAAACTCTTTGCTCTATCAACTGGATCTCTCAATACTGAAAATACTTTATATTCCCTTGCCTGTTCTAAAGTAAGTACACCTTCGGCAATCAATTGCGAAATAGTAAAATGATAGAACGCGTAAGGTCTATACTTACCTACGATCAGTTCAGACATTGTCCCTGGGATACTCGCATCTTCAACTTCAGTATAAATTGCATCAGGATCATCGATGTTATTAATAAAGAAATCAGATAAACTACTACTTGCGGTTTTTGGTGTTCTTAAAAATAAAAATTTGTATTTGTGTGATAAGTACATTTATACTCCTTGCGAATAATCAGTACAGTTAAAACCCATTCCCGTAGATCCCCATTGATGATCGGCATATACCTTTTCAGGACCGTCATATCTCTGAGAACCATTCATATAGAATTGAGGAATAAAATAATGGGAAGGCCAAATAGTTAGCTTGTTTCTATATCGAGGAACAAACTTCGACAGAAAAGAATTACCAGTTGACATAAATGGTTGCGGATGCAATTGATTAGGTTGTAATGCGTGAAGAGTATCAAGTATGTCCCTTACTAATAGATTACCAGGGTTACATGCAAAAAGAGGCTGAACAAAATCCGGCCTACCTTTTTCATTTTCATAACAAGTATATGCGTGGCCTTTAGGACTAGTAAATAACTCATCGCAATTTTCCAAACAGATCATATCTGCTTCAGCGATAAATCCACCTTCTTCATATAATAGTTCGTAACGAATTAAATCAGAGACACCACACCACGCTTTCTGTTTATAGTATTCTTCAATCAGATGTTGATTATACCACTTACGACTACGTAGCATTGCATCAGTGAAAACGCTGTATTCCCAATCAGGATGTTTATCCCTCCAAGTATACATCCACTTAAGAGGGGCAGGTTTAGGACCAATCCAAATATGTTTTAGTTTTCTTTCAATGTTAATGTCGATCATAGTAAAGAATTCGTTATATGTAGAAACGCGGCATCGGCATTTTGTAGATAATTATCTAATTTTACGTATCCAATATTTAATTTATCAAACTGTTCTTCGATTTCGTTATCAATATTGAGACTTTCTTCAAGATCTTGTGCTCTGCCTTTTTGCTCAAACACGTTTTCAGGTCTTGTTAGCATAAAGTTAATATTACATGGATATAGTTTATAACACTCTAATGCCATCTTATCAATGTTATCAGAATATAATGCTTTACCGTACTTCTCTCGATATATTGGACTAAGCAGTACAGGACTATCTGTTATAATATAATCCACTTTATCTGATAGCCGTAATATCTTTCGGTGTTGATGTGCAAGAATGTATAACTGATCTGCTAACATTGGGACGTTGTTTTCCCATACACATTCTTTCGCGAATTCATCGGTCAACTCAACAGAGTAACCTGCGAGTTTCATTTTATAAAATAGACCTGCGGCTGCAGTAGATTTACCTGACCCAGGGCCACCATAAAAGTTTATTACTGTTACGTCTTTTTCACGAACCATAAGAAATCATCCTCAACCCAATATCCATCTTCACCATATAATTCAATCACTGCCGTCTTAACAGTTTCAAAATGTATATCATGTCCAATAATCATTCCACCTTTCTTTACTTTAGGAGCCCAAGCACCTACGTCGCGAATCACACCCATGTAACTATGATCTGCATCAATAAAGACAAAGTCTAATGATTCGTCAGCTACTTCTTTAGCAGCCTCAGTGGTATAGTCTTTGATAATTTCAGCACGCCCTGGGTATGCCTGACAGAATTGTACTAAGTTATTATAGTACGTGTCGTGGTCCCATGCATGTCCATTTTCGCCGCGTGTCCATTGCTCAGGACCTTCTTGATCTGGTTGAGCTGCATATAAGTCAACTCCGATAAGATGTAGTTTATGACATGTTTTAACTAGATGTTTAAACGTTTCGCCAGTCCATACACCAAGTTCAGCACCTTTAGTCCAACCGTTCTTGCGTACGTATTTTTCAATGGTTTGCCATCTCCAAATGTTACCACCGCTGTGGCCTCTATCATTAATTCTACCCATCGTATTTCCTCTTTCAAATTATAATCATTACAGACAAGGAATCATTCCGAACCATATTGTTATATATCTATTATATCAAACTTCTTTAAGGATGTCAACTATTAATTATATCCAGCTTCTTTAGTAAGTTTCATAATAACGTGGAATGGTCCATCACCAACGATTCGTATATCTCTATTGGAATATACGTTATCCACAAAACCTTTATATTCGTGTGAACCGGAATTTACAAAGTAATAATGACCGTGAGGTGCAACCCCGTCCCATCTAGAAATATCTATATGTTTATTGGTTTTACAACCCCAGAATATTTCTTTAATAGTTACTACAGCATCGCTATCAACAAATGTATCATTTGGATGCGCAAGATCTGCTAAATCAATATCAACGGTATCACCCGAAGAATCAGTTACATAAACCTTTATAACTGCCTCTGTGGCTGATCTTTTTAAGTAGTGTATTTCTGACATTATTTCTTTTCCTAATATTATTGATTACGTATCAGCTAGTGTTGCTATAAACGCCATTCTAGGACCAATTGATACTTCACCAAAAGCGGCAGATCCTCTAACGTCCATCGTTTGACCAGCAGTCAAAGTTACAACAGTTTGTAATACGACGGGATATTCTTCATCTACGTTTTGAAAGGAGTGGTCATATTGTCTTCTTGAATCATCAAGGAGAACGCCATCAACATATACACCAATACGCAGTCTACTTGATTGACCTGCACCGCCAGGGTACAAGTTACCACCAACATTACCTTCTGGAAATCCTGTGATGGCACCACCGTCAGTACCAATACTTAATGCAACTGTAGTTACTGTACCTGTGTTTGAAACAGCGCCAAGACCGGTGAACATACTAAAAACAACAAGACTTCCTATCGACGTTGTTCCTGTACCAGTTGGCGCAGTAATGACACAAGCATCGCCAATAGCTATTGCTCCGTTAACTGCAAGCATGCGCCCTTCAAAAGATGTAGTTGCACCTAGACTTGGCGCCGCTTGGTCTGCAATAAAATTACCTCGTACTATAGCATTTGCGCCCGTGCTTGGTGCACCAGCAGTTACAAACCATACATTACTACTTGTGGCTCCACCAGTTAATTCTATTTCAGCAAACGTGCCTGTTGTGAATGCACCAGCAGTGCGGAATATAAATTCGTCAGTTGCACTTCCATTTAGTGTGAGTTTGCCATTAACGGTTATTGCACCAGTGTGTATGTAAACACCGGGTCCTAGTGTTTCGTTAGCGTATATATCACTTGCAGCTCGAGTTGTTTCAGCCCCAGTTGCAGCTCGTGTACTCAGGTCGGCATATAATGATGTAACTTCAACTTTAGCGGCACTAGTGAGACTTGAGGTATCAATAACTGTTAACTTACTATTGTAATTTACTACGTAAGTTCCAGCTGGTGGACTTAGTGTCATATCTGTAATAATTTGTGGAGTTGAATGATCTAGTGTTTGAACCGTGTCATGAACTCTTGTTACATAATACGCCTTAGCTGATGGCTGTACAAAATCAAATTTCGTACTAGCAGCGTTGTACCGTAAATTTAGACCATCAGCAATTGTACTGCGATCAACATCGTCAAGCATGCGAAAGTTAACTTCACCACCGCCGCCTATTGTAGACAGTTGTGTTTGAATTCGTGATAAGAGTAGCTTGTAATGATCGTTCATTTGTTTTTGTGTAGCGTATTGAGGATCAGGCTGAGGAAGAGGTTCTACAGGGACAGGGGATTCTTTAAGAATAGGAATAGTTAACTCATCTTCTTCAATAAGTTCTTTACTAACGTACTCTAGTGTTTGTGCAAATGTCGCAGGAATTTCCTGCTCATATAATATAACAGGCTCAGTAGCAGTTTTAGCTTCTGTTATTTTTTTAAACAACTCCAAAGGATTATCAATGACAATCTTTTTCTTTGTTGTAACACCGCGAGAATCTTTGTATTCTTCCCAGTTTTTCATTTGTAACCTCTCCGCGGCCTTAGTCCGCACGTTTTATTTTTTCTGCCAGCCTTTAATATATTGATCTGAAAAGTTAGCAAGACTGAATCCCATACGATCTACAATCTTAAGGGCGTTTTTACCATAATGGTCGATAGCAACAAATCCTTCTTGTCCTGTTACTTCGAATCCTTTGGTTGTTTTAAGTAGAGTTTTGATACCACCTACTGTATTTAGTTTTGCTATGATGACATATTTCATATCAACTAACAAATCATATAAAGTAAATATAGCTTCAAGCTTCCTAGTATTCTTTTTATCAAATATACCTAGTACTGCCGTTGCTTTATCCATTTGTGTTTTCTTACCAGCAGGAGTCTTACGTTTATCTGCTTCGTTCTGATAATACTTCTGTATGTAACTTTGTAAATCCCTTACGAAAGGTTTAACTGCTCCGATACGTTGTCCTTCACGAACCTTTGTATTAATAAAAGTGTTAACCTTTTGATTCAATTCTTTATTCGTCCCAAGTTCATTTAAGACTGTAACATCTATTGTTCTAAACATTGTACCTGCTTTTGATAGTTGAGCAGTTAATGCTTTGTTCTCTGCCTTGGTAAATGTTGCTGTTCCTGACTTATCTTCAAAGTTTGCATCTACGTGCCAGACTGATTTAACGTTTTTAAGTTTTGTTGAGATCGCCTGACCAAAGCTTGCAGACATTGATTGAAGATCTGGTCCTCGGTATGTTGTGTGCCAAACCACACCGATTTTGGATCCTGAAATTGTCTTACCGAGGTCTGATGCTTTAGGTACCGCATAAACAATGGTATTAGGATGGAAAGTAACACACGATTCTCCATCAATATCTTCCGTCTTGAGATCGTCGTTCGTATATAAGAAATCACCTTGTACTACTCCTTCAATTCCGAGTTTAGCAAATTCTTTCAAAGCTACTTTAAACTTTGAATTTAATTCACCGCTCAGATCATTATCTATTTCGCTATCTGATTTGTATAGTTTTGGAGTTTTATTGAATACTCCCTTTTTTGCCACAAAGAACTTACCATCGGCAGGATCTGTACCAGCAAAGATCGCAGGAGCGCCATCCCACTTAACTGTTAAATTAACTGGTGCTGCGGTATTACCAGATAACATATCTCGAATATTGCGAATGTAATTAATAACGTTGCGCGTTCCAGTTACTCCACCGTCTAACACTGCATCTTCAAGATGAGTCATGTGCAGATTAGCGTCTGCTTCTGTTAGATGTTGTTTATATGACTTCATTTGTCATTAATCCTTAAGTATTTAATAATGTCGGTCGCGGTGGTATCAGCTGATTCGGTATAAGACTTAATCCACTTTCTTGCTAACGTATTTTGTATTGGTCGTTTGGCAAATTTTGTTGCCCATTTAAAACCTTCGCCTGAGATAACTTTATCATCAGAACCTTCACTGTTATCTAATACAATAAAGTTCTGAGAAAAGAAGCCTTGGAATTTACCAATATTCTTTTGAACATCTTTCCACATTTTAACAACTGTTGGCGTTGGTAATGATCTTGGTCTTTTATCATTGCGACTAATTGCCGTATCTAAATCTGTATTCACAAAGATCATTGAAACATCGTAACCAAGCTTCTTTAATTCCGTAGCTTGCGTTTTGATCTTATCAAAGTTTTTTCCTGTTCCATCAATAACAAGACCTAATCTACCAGTTAAATAACCTTGCATCTGAGCATCGGTAATTGTCTTTGCAGATTGTCTTGCTGTCTGTCCAGCAACTGAGAAAATAGTATCAGGATCCATTTCAAGACCTGCTTTTTCCATTGCTCTCTCAAATGGTATATCTGAATTAACAACTCTAAAACCTAAAGCCTTTAAACCAGTTTCCTTAACCATAAAGCTCTTGCCTGACCCAGGGCCACCTGCTAAAAAGATTGCTTTAAATATCGCAGGATCGTTTGGACCTTCGTCAATAAACTTTGAAAACCTTTGCATTATAGCGTTATCTCCATTGGAATACCAACTGCTGTCTTTATTTCAACACCAAGGAATCGCATCAGAGAAGCAAACATTGCTTGCCCCATCTTAGCAATCTTTTTAAACACAGCAGACATCTTTTTCAGTACAGCAGTAATAGCAGATTTAACTTTGCTAACAAATGCAGTACCTTTATCCTTTGCCCAATCACCAGCTTTCTTTAACATATCAAGTGGACCTTCTGATAGAAAATCTTCAGTTAACATTAAACCTTCTAGTTGAGACATCTCAGATAACACAATACCTTTAAAGGTTTCTGATTCCTTAATACCTAAACGTAAAGAAGAATACGCAGGAGATCCACCCCCACCAGATTTAAATGCTACATAAGGTCTTACTGTTTGAGAATACTTTACAATGATAGGGTCTTTAATACTATTGATAGGTTCAACCTGAACTTCGCCAGTTGGACTAAACTTACCTAATAGATTAGCTGCAGCTTTTGCTTTATTGGAACCAAACTTGTGATTACCTGTCGCCGCTTCGAGAACAACGTGTTTACTGAATAGTGTATTAGCAGAGGTGTCTTGATTAATAAAGGATTCCATCATGGCAGTTAATTCTTTATTACCTTTATCCTTTGCTTGGAAATCTATTACAGCATCAGTCTTTTCGCCTTTCTTAGATTGAGCTCGTAATTCGTTAGCCGCGGTTCTTGAGACTAACGTAGACATCTTTTCTTCCATAGTCTTAACGAGATCAGCAGCGAATGCTCTATCGTTACCCATCTCAGATAATGCAGCCTTTACGATTGCTATAGACTCTTTCTTAGATGGGGAAGCAAGTTGAGATCCACCAGCTTTCTTTAACGATATACGTTCTTTGAAATTAGCAGATGCTATATCAGTCTTAGGCGTCTTATTCTTTGCACCTTCAGCAGTCCATATTGGACCTAGACTAACATTACCGATACCACGACCAGTTTGAACTAGCTGTTTAGCGGTTAATGACTTCTTAAAGTTGGATGCAATAACATTAGCTTGATCTGCATACTTATCCCAAAACTTCATAGCAACTTCAACAGTCTCAGGATCGGTATCAACACCGTTCATTTGATTGTATGCGTATACAATAACATCTTCCCATTCAGCTCCAGTAGGTGGTGACCCAGCAGACTTAAGATGAGTAAAGGAACTGGATTTAAAAGAAGTAGCACCTTTGAATTGATAGATCTTTCCATCAGGAGCCTTTAAGAATTTCTCAGCGGCACCATCTTCACTACCAAACATCTTAGCAACGTTCTTGGTCTGACCAACGATTTCAAACGTATCGCCTTTCTTATATCCAAGTACATCAAGATCCTTAAAACCTTTTCCGTTATACATGACCTTATGGCCAATAACGTAGTCAGGTTTTAGAAAGGATGCCTCTGTGATAAATGTATTATAACGTCGCATTTTACACCTTGTAATAAATTATTTTTGTTATATCCATTATTTATACATTTTGCTTAGGTAAGAGCAACATCACCAAACACTTTGCCACCACCACGTTTATTCAACCTTGCTGGTATATCCTGTTTGTCTTGACCACCAAACTTAGGTTTAGAACTACCGAAGGCACTACCCTCTGGTTTTTGATGTCCTTGTGGAGCTTCCATGTTAATGTTTTCCTGGGCAGATTCTTCGAGTTCATAGATCTTCATCTTGGCACGTTCAATACCTACAAGGAATCTACGATAGTAACCAATATCTCCCCAACGATTCTTCAGCTGCTTAATCATCAACTGTCCCATCTCTTCAAGGTATTCAGAACTGACCAGACCGAAGATTGCATCTGCCGTGTGGGTTATACCCATTGACTCTGAAGTGTTTGTTAGATCAACATCTGAGTTACCGTATGCATCTCTGTTGTACTGAGACGATGTAACGATTGCGCAGTTGTATTCCATAGCAAGACCACGAACTTCTTCTGCAATAGATTTTACTAATGTATAACTGTTTGCTGCGGCTGCACCTTTAACGCGAGCAGACGAACAGATATTTAAATAGTCGAGATAGATAACATCAGGCGCAAAATTCTTTTTCAGTTTCAGCTCATTGAGTAAATGTCTGAAGTGACCGCTATTAGCAGATCCTGTAGGGAATTCTTTAATAACCAATTTACCAGTTGTCTTCGACTTGTAACGATTCATTCGTTTCTCAAATACATCACGAGGAACTTCAGCAACTTCATCAAGAGTAATATCCATAATGTTTGCATCAATCCTTCGACCAATTTCTTCTGCTGCCATCTCCATTGTAATATACAGTACGTTCTTGCCATACATTAGATGATTAGCTGCAAAGTGGCATTTAAGTAAAGATTTACCACCACCCGTTGTTGCCAACAGTACGGTCATAGATTTGCGAGGTATGCCGCCTTTAGTAATTTTGTTTAGAATATCTATATCGAATGGAATACGTTCTTCTTTCCGATGGTAATGTTCATAACGATCATCGCCATCTTCAAGGAAGTCATGACCAACAGATTGGTCGAAACTGATACCCAACGAATCGGATAACAGTCTCGGGATTTCTCCTTTGCCCATCTCTTTGTCCTGACCATCAAGAATAAGGATAGATTTACGAATCGTATTATATAAATCCTTATCTTGACAGAATGTTTCAGTCTCTTTGAGAAGAAACTCAACGGAGGTATTCGGATCAACGCTTAGACTATTAATCAGAGCATTAGTATTCGTATACATATCTTCGTTGAGATCTTTCCTTTTATCAAGAGCAATTTTTAATGCCTCAATGGAAGGTGGGGCTTTGTACTCTTCAATGTACTCAGCCGCCGTCTCAAACACTTTCTTAAACGATATGTCTTCAAAATATTCTTCTTTTAAATATGGAAAGACCTTACGGCCAAATTCCTCATTAAGAATCAGATTCGATAGTATCGTTTTCTCGAGCATTTTGATCTCCCATTACTGCTGCATTAAGTTTAAACTTGCGTTCAATGTATTCGTTGTACTTAGGACATTTCATGATACGTTCAAAGAATGCATCATCAACCATAATATCCTTAGCTCTACGTTTAGGTTCAAGTACTTCACCAGTATCCATATTGATTTCGTTATACCAGCCTTGAGTTTTAGAATCAAGATGTCCTGACTCCAAAGCCAATTCCATTAACGATGACCATTTCTGAATACCTTTATCAAATAATACAGTGAAAGGAAGTTTTGATTTTTCCTTAACGTATCTTGACTTTTCAATATTAATAGTAAACTTGAAACCTTCTAGATCTTTGCCATCCTTTTGCTGAGCTTTACCAATAATGAATACTTGGTTTGCACTATACATAATACCTGTACCACCTGAAACGATGTTCTTAGGGAACAGACCGATTTCTTGGTATACGTGGTTGATAGCAATACAAGGAATATCACGTGTAGTTAGTTTAGGCGTAACAATTCTGAATAGTGACTTAAGCTGTTTTGCTCTTGTCATATCAGCAACAGATTTACCATCCATAGCATCATCAACTTCTTTCTTAGAAGCAAGGTTACCAATTGAGTCGATCATAATCATAACACGATCGCCTTTAGTAACTTCGTCAAGACGTCTTGTTAAGTCAAACTTCAACTGTTCTATATCTTCAAGAGGTACGTGAATAACACGATCAATATCGATGTCGAAACTTTCGAGATAGTCAGGTGTAATACCATATTCTGAATCATATAGAATAGCAACGCCATCCTTATACTTATCAAGGTATGCCTTCATGCAATACAAACCTAATAGTGTTTTAAAACTTTTAGATACTCCAGCTAGGACTGTTAGCCCAGGAATCAATCCACCATTAAGACTGCCACTAAAGGCAATATTAACAATAGGAAGATCTGTTTTAATAGGATCCTTTGCTTGGAAGAAGGTTGATTTAGAAAGAACAGACGATCCTTTAACAGATCCTGCCTTTAACATTTTATCGAGTAAACTCATTTTATATTATTCTCCATTTAGAATTGCGTATAACTTAGATTCAAACTCATCAAGTTTCTCATATCGGTTTGGCCAATAGATGTAATCCTTTTCTGGGTTCTGTTTTAAGTTATTAATTAAGGGTACCACCATATCGTAAAGCATTTGCGATTTAGCGGCGTTTGATTCTGCAGTGTGGTTAAGATCAGATAAATCATCTCTTTGCTTTAGAACTATATCAAGTTCATCAGCATCAACAGCGGTAAAGCCAAAATCAAAGTCAAGAACTGCTTCTTGTTTTGTTATAGACATATAGCCTCCTTTAAAAAGGGGACCCGAAGATCCCCTACACTGTTATTAACCGCGAGCAAGTTCCTTAAACATCGCAAGGTCATCATCACCGTCATCCGTAGCACCAACGCTAGCTTCAGCGGTAGGAGCAGGACTTGGAGCATTATCAGAGAATCCACTTGATAGATCCAACGCAGAGTCAGCAGCTTCAATCTGTGGAGCAGCAGTTTGACCAGCATCAGCTTGTAGATCAAGTACTCGGTACAATTTAGTTTTCAGATCTGTATAAGATTTGAAGTTACTTGGAGATACCAATTCTTGTAGCAAATGTTGTTGCTTCCATACGCCTTCCAATGCATCATCATCTTCAAGCAATGGACTTGCTGGATCAAATTCAGACTTATCGTAGTTAGGATAGCCTTCAAATTTGCGAATCTTCAAACGAAAGTTTGCGCCTTCCCAAAAATCAAACGGGTTGGTTGCTGCTTCATCTTCAAAGGTTGGATTCATTAGATCATTCAACTTATCGAAGATCTTTTTACCAAACTGATACATGAAAACTTTGCCGTCGTTATCTGGATTACCAGGGTCTTTAACGATATAGATGTTAGCAGTATACTTAAGGCGACGCTTCTGCTTACGTGCAACTTCTTTATCGGATTCAACACCAGAATTCCACAGCTTTGAGTTAAACTCAGATACTGGGTCATCTTGGTTGAGAGTAGTTAGCGAGTTTTCAATATACCAAAGTCCTGTTGGTCCTTGAAACCCGTGGTCCCATATTCTAACGAAAGGCATTTCTTCGCCAACAGACGCCGGCAAGAATCGAATAACTGCGAAGCCATTCCCTGCTTTATCTTTAGTTGGTTTCCAGAACTTTCCTGCATTAGGATCTGAGTAAGATTTTGTAGAAATTTTCTCTAACTGAGAATTCAGTTTATCGAGGGTCTTTGTACGGTTTTTCTTGAGTGAGTTAAAATCTGTCTGTGCCATGTATATTCTCCTGAATGTATAGCGTTATATTGCGTAGTTTGTATTACGTTAAAGTGAATAGTGATTCTTGATTAATTTCGCGAACCGTTCTTCATTATAATCCAAAAAGGGTTTGTACTTTTTAGATTTGTTTATTATATCAAAAGATACGTGTTTGTCAACTACTTTTTCTTGCCAGTATGAAAATATATTCGCACTGTGAGAAAGAATAGTAAATGTCTCCAAACTAATCTGTCGTTGTAACAATAAAGTCATAACATAAGGATGTTGTCCGTCCTTTGATATAAAGTTTTGCTTGTATTCATCCTTAAGATGAGCAAGCTCGGATTTGAAGATGTAGCCTAACGACTCCTTCCTCTTCTTCCAATTTGTATGTCTGGCTTCGCATTCACTATCAAGTAGATCACGTACCCAGACTGATTTATTTATTAAAAGATTACTAACGATTAAACCTTCGTAGTCATCTCTCTTTGCCAATTTAGCAAAAGAATATGCATCAGGTCGAGACATAAAGGTATCTCTATTTGCTCGGACCTTACCATTATATTTAAAATAATCGTAGCTCTCGGTTGAAAAATGTTTTCTTAACGCCAAAAATTTAACGTAAGCATTAAACGATTCATCGCTCGCAATAGTCTGTGATATCTTCGATTCCATCTTCTTTCTTCACCATTCTCAAATTAACTGCTTCAGTTCTAATCTTCTCTTTCAATACGGAAGACTTCTTTACTATTTGGGCGACTGTTTCAATTTCAATTTCGTTCTTCTCTGCAAAATCAACAAGCGCGTCTATATAAGGTACACCTCTGGATATATGTCGAGCAATTTCGTGGTGGATCTTGTCAGGTGTTAGTGCTAATACTGCCATTGACTTATCCTCTTCTGTATTAATTGGTTTATCCATTTATAGTACCATTATATCACACTTGACATAGAATGTCAATAGATATTTTAGATTAGTTGATGTGTTTATCAATTTATAGTACCATTATACCATAGTTGACATAGAATGTCAATGGATAATTAAATTATTTCGAATTTTTATTAGAAATTCGGTCAAGAGGCTAAATTGCGACTTGACCGATATATTATAACACAGTTTTGTTGGGATGTCAATAGCTTTATGATTTTAATTTCATGAAGCGTTAGATGCAGCCATTATTACGAGGAATGGCAATGCGAGAGGAAGGGTTATTTGCATGATGGAATTAACCATGTTACAAAAATAGCAAACTCGTTCGTTTTCTTTCAGGTTGTCGATAGTGTTAGATAAAGTTTTCATTTACCCCCACCATGTTGCATACAGCAGTCATTGTTTAATCTCCAGGATTATTGTTTAATTAAGTATCTATTATAATCTATCAACACCTATTTGTCAATAGAAATATGTTGCATAGGAGAATATAATTAAACAATTTTTCCATGTCCACCATATTCAATTCTATACAACTGTATATATACCAGACTAAAGCAAAAACTGCTATATCTTTCCATTATATTTCGTTATAGATTATATTACAAAATGATATATCTCTATCAGTCGATTTCCTCAAATAAAACGTTATTAACGTACTCGTTTTTACGTTCCTCAGAGATTCCCATAGATAAAATAGAACTATGCAACATACGATTTAACTTTTGATTCTTACAATACTTGTTCTGGGCTTCCTTAGAGTTTATTACACGTTGTCTATAAATCGGTTTATCCATCTCAGCAAAATAGAATCTAGTTAATGACAAAGCCATGTCGGTTAACTGAGCTGTCTCATCGCCATTCTTAATTGCACCAGCACCAACGATATCTGGGGAGAATATCTCGAGAGCCCAATCAGGCATTACTCTAGCTTTCTTCCATTCATAATCTTTAGTCATAGTTCTAAACTTAATCATATAAGGATGGTTAACTGTTTGCGATTCATCAACTGGAGAGTAGTCACAAAAGCAACCACTAACCTTTTTAGGATTCGCAACAATATCTAGACCAAAGATAGGCAGATCAGAATCAAAGTGTGGAAAGATATTGATATGCATCAACCACAACTTATTCTTACCAACAGGTTCAATCGTTTTTAGATGAGCTTTACGAATAGTTTTACTCTCCCAAAAATAATCTCTCCAGCCATCTAGGTCTGCTACATGTTTTGGATTCTCAACTCTTTCCATCGCAGTATCGAATTCATTAATTAATGTAGCAGCAAGTTTTCTTAATGTATCAAATAGTTCGCTATCAACAACCATTACTCTTCCTCAAAGCTTCCCATTTTCCGTGCTAACGCGTAATCTTCAGGTTCATAATCTCCAGCGTTGTTATGGAAACGTTCAATTAATTCATGGAACAATCGTTCTGCATATTCAAAGCAGTTCTTTGCTTCTGTTTCCATACCGTCGTGTAACAATGTTCTTGTTAATGCGATTAGATCTTTACGATCTTCAAATTCATACATAAGACCTGCACCAGGGACATTACGTTTAATAATTTGACCGCCATGAGCATCACCAAAATGTCTAACATATAAATGGGCAAGTAATCCATCGTTATCTTTTTTCTCAACGAGGGTACTAATATGTTTAGCGTATTCTTTTGTTGATGTAAGATCTTCTTCAATTTCTTCTAAGTCGTATAGTGCTTCGATTTCTTGAAGATCTTCTTCGATCCCCGCGGATCTAAAAATTGGTTCGAGTTCCATAGGTACAGCAACTGCGCCTTCTAGGACTCTGTAATTTGATAGTTGGGCGTGTAGGTATTCTTGATATAGTCTAGGACTGATTCCACCACCCAATAGCATATCTGCAAACTCTGTTCTTTCTGCGTTATCGTGATGGGCGCGGGTTAGTTCTTTTAAATTGTTTGACATTCTTCACCTCTGTAATAATAAATGATATGATAACTGTTTACCATATACGATACTATTTATAAATAAAACCAGAACTTGTAGAATACTTAAATGGAGACAGAATAATGGATAAAGTAATATTTAGTGATGTAAAGGTAGAAGCACACCGTATGGCCAATTTATCGGCATGGGCATACGAAGACGCAGCAGAAGCAAAGAAACTTTTTAAGACCGTTGGATTAACAGGACATAAGTTCTTCGAGAAATCCGGCGCTCAAGCACATGTTGGTTGGAATAAAAATGAAGTTGTTTTGGCCTTTCGTGGTACTGAACCAACAGAGTTTAATGATCTTAAAGCTGATTTAAATATATGGCCTGATAAAGCACAGATTGGCGGTTGGGTACATAATGGATTTCAAAACGAAGTTAATCAGTTATGGGACCAAATAATTAAGTTTATTAATAAAAGCCATCGAGATAAAAAGATTACTGTATGTGGTCATTCGTTAGGAGCCGCAATGGCAACTATCGCTGCTTCAAGAATGCACTTACAAGGTAAACAACTTACACTATATACTTTTGGTTCTCCAAGAGTTGGTAATAAGAAGTTCGTAGATTCTATTGCACACGTTACGCATTATCGCTTTGTTAATAACAATGATTTGGTAACAACCGTTCCTATGTGGTTTATGGGTTATAGACATCATGGTACTGTTATGTATTTTAACTATAACGGTATCTTCAAGAATCTTGCTTGGTGGAGAAAGCTGAAAGACAAGTTCCGTGGTAAGTGGACTGCGCTAAGAAAGGGGCAACCTTTTGACGGATTGTATGATCACAGCATGTCTAACTATAAACAGTATACTAAGGACGGCGAATAATGATTGACTTACTAGACAAGCTAACCTCAGATACTTTGTGGATCTATACAGCAATCCTTGGTTCACTACTTGGTGCGGCATTCTTATTCTGGTTTAAAGATACACGAATGGCTCAATGGGGAGTTGCTAAATTTGATTCCTTTTTGGAAATGTTAGCAATTCGCTGGGGTTGGACTTGGTTACAAACTGATCCTGATGTATGGAGAAAGAAGTATCCTAAAATAACAATGAAGATTGACACTATTGAAGATAGACTGGAACAGCTTGAAACACTATCTCACGAAAGAGTTGATCTAACAGAAATTAAACAAACTATTACCGCTATCGAAAAAAGATTAGACGGTTTTGAAAAAACTCAAAGGAAGAAAAAGTAATGTCAATCCAAACTCAAATACAATCTATGATGCTTGCTAAACACGTAGATAACATGGTTAACGAAAACGCCAGAGCAGACGCACTTCGTGATCTAAAACGCGATCCTGATTTCAAGAAGGAATTAGATAAGCCTGACGAGCGAGCTACAGCTGCTGACGTTGGTGCATCTAAGTTTAATCCTATTACACAGCTGCGTAAGGTACTCGACACTGGTTCTGGTACTATTACATTTGCTAACAAAAAGTCAATAAAGTTAAAAGGCGATGAAGCTGATAAGATCCTTAAAGGATTTGATTTACTCAAGAAGCCTAATGACAAAGTCAAGTTTCAGAATCTTATAGGTAGAAGTCCTGAAGATCTGAAAAAGATTCTTAAATTAGTTTCACGATAACTGATGTTATTAACTGATGCAGCAATATCTCAGGCGACTAAGAAAGCAGCGGAAGACGGCAAGCAATATATCAGAGTTGGTGTTAAGCCTAGTGGTTGTAATGGTTACGAGTATCTGTTTGATTGGACTGATACGCTTAGCAACGATGATACTATAACAGCCTACGGTAAATTTAAAATCGTTATTGATTTAGCAAGTAAGCCTTACTTCGAAAATGCTACGATAGATTTTGTGAAGGAAGGTTTTAGCGAACAATTTAGAATCATTAATCCACTCGAGGAAACTCAGTGCGGTTGTGGTGCGTCTGTTCAATTTAGTAAGTAATTGTTTCTTATAATTTACAATGTATACTGTAAGAAACATTTAAAGAGTTTTTAATTAAAATAAAAAGGAGGTGATCAAGTGGATTTTATCAAATCAAGACTAAAGGAAAGGACTTCATTAGATGGAGCAGTTGCTATTGGTGGAGGTATTGTTATGATATTAATACCAACATCATTAATCGGCTGGGGTCTTATTGCATACGGTGCATGGACTATATGGAAGAAGGAAGATTAAGATGTCTGATAATATACATCCCGCTGATACTAACGGAGACGGTAAGGTATCTAAAGAAGAAGAAGCAATGTACTTGGAGTTCAAAAGAAAAGAACTCGA
>Ga0307488_10000338_pt1 | contig 37670 bp, 53 predicted proteins | sample SB02metaG_FD_202248 | JGI IMG/M metagenome (GOLD analysis project Ga0307488, IMG submission 202248) | Sea-ice brine microbial communities from Beaufort Sea near Barrow, Alaska, United States - SB 0.2 | ecosystem: Environmental > Aquatic > Marine > Coastal | place: USA: Alaska | collected... | reverse complement strand
CCCCCCATTCCCTATCATATCCAGCCCCCCATGTCAAGCGAAAAAAGAAAGAAAGTTCATTTATTTTCTCGCGCCTGGTTGGTCCGTTGCTGTCCTCCGACTGTGGCACGCATGGCACAACGAGCGGAGGTTCTCAACGTTATATTTTAGCTCTGGGCAATCAGCCAATGGTTTAATATGGTCAACATCCGTTGCCGTTGTCACCGTCCCATTATCAAGACAGAACACACACAATGGATTAGCGTTAATGTATGTCTTCCTAAACTTGCCCCACCTATAATTATAACCACGGCTGTTAGCGTTAGCCCGCTGCTTGTCGCCATCGTTGTTATGCTTATCACAAAATCTTTTATATGTTGTATCCCTGCACCCTGGCCGATTACATAAGCGCTTAGAACGTGCTGGCATTTATTTGTCTACTATATCTATAAATAGCGTTCTGTCGTCTATCTCTGCGCTCTCTGAAGTAACGCGGCTTAGCAGTGCGTAACGCTCGCCAAGTGTGCCGCCTTGAATGCAGACACCTAACACTGTGCCCACTGGATATGTATTGCCTGAGCTGTCTGTCAGTTCGCTAGGGTTGAGACCCTTAGATACAACTGTTATACCTGCAAGCGCGCCATCAGGATCAAGCGCCACACTGTCAACCGTCAAGCCAGCACCAACAACAACCGAATAGTCTAGCCAGTAATTAGATACTGCGTTTTTATCCTGCTCTACAATATGCATTAAAAGAACCTAACAATTCGATTGATTGGAGGCACGTAACCCCAGAAAGCCAGGGCAACAGTTACCGTTATCACCTGCTCGACAGTAGCCACGCCATCATAGACGCTAACAGTTAGCGCGTAATCCGCTGGCGTAATGTCAACACCAGGCGCTAGTGTGATAACGTCAGCCGCCAGGGTTGCCCACGCTGGCCAACTACCGACAACCGCATAAGTGAGCGCGTCACTGTCTGCGTCTGTAGCCGTGAGCGTGTGGGTGCCTGTGTCGTTTTGTGATACGGTTAAAGCCGCTGCGCTTGTGAACACTGGCGCACGGTTAACCGGTGCCAAGAAGACTACATTATCAAATATTAAACTCGGGCCACCGTTATAACGGGTATCCCGTAAAATAAACGACATTGGCTTAACTCTCCGTTACGCTGACAGGGTAAGCGCCTATTTCGTTGGCACTGGCTGGGTCTTTGACAATTAGAAAAGCGTCCAATGGTGACGTTGTTAGATTCGTTAAAGCAAGCACACCATCGGCATCTGTCGTATCTTGGCCCGAATCTGTAACAATTCCCCAGTCATCTTGCAGTTGCCAATCAACAACAGTACTAGCAACCGCCACACCATCAGCATCAACCAGCTCAACAGATAGAGACCTAACAGATCCCGCTTGTGAGGTCGTAAAGTTGACAAGGGTTGGCGTTACTTGCGCGTTACTTGCGCTATCCCTAGCCGCAAAACACGCTTTGTATGGGATTCCTGCCGCTAGATTGTTAACTAGATAACTACTTAAAGCAGCACCCGAACCGATTGCCGCAGGTGTGATAGGCTCATCCCCAGCTTCAAGAATGCCGCTTATAATCTCTGCAACGCTTGGCGTGTCTTCAGATTGCCGGATTATTACAAAGTAGATTGTTCCAGTTTCGTTTATCGTCGCGTTAATCGTCGCTGTTGACTGCGTTACCGCGCTCACGGTTGGCCCAGTTGCAAACGTTGGCGGAGTGATGTCTGGCGTTGCCGTAGTCGTGGCGCTCACTACTGAGGTGCTAGCCTGCAAGTTTGGCGTGCCTTCGTCGTCTTGAGCTGCAAAACAAACCTTATAGCTTGTGTTGTTAGTGAGACCTGTAATCGCTGCCGTTATGCTCGTTTCTGCTGTTGCGCTATCTGCTGCGCTTGGCGCTCCTCCTGCCGCGTTTTGCCCCGCTATCACCTGCGCTGGCGTTGGTGTAGCCTCGGCTGAAGGCACTACCACGACGAATATATCACCCGTCTCATTGATTGTAGCCGTTGCCGTTAACGTCGTCTCACCGACGTTAGAAACCGCTGGAGCGGTCGCGAACGTTGGCGCTGTTACGTCAGTATCGGATGAAGTTAGGGTGACAATAGCCGTGTCATTACTCGATACCGTCAAATCACTGGCATCATTGATGAGATAATCAAACGTGTAGTCTCCTGCCGAGCCTGCACCGCTGACCACTGCAACGCCTTGGTCATCCACTGATACCGTGCCCTGTGGACTCGCTGCGAGCTGATACATAACCTGATCACCAACCACTACAGCGCTCAAATCAGACTCACCAAACATGAATGAATCACTGGGAAAACCGGCATAATTAACACCCATCGTAACAAAGCTGTGCGTTGACTCTGGCACAAACTGCTCTGATTCAGTGACCGAATAGCCGCTATTGTTTTCAATAACAAGGTCATGAACAGAACCGAATATAAAACCCTCATCTGGAACAGTTACAGTTATAGAGGCATCAGCCCACGCCGTAACAGTAAGCGCCACACTGTTAAATTCAACCGATCCGGTGCCTTGTGAGGCTTCGAAGTTCGTGCCCGTAATCGCTATAGACTGGCTGCGCTGTAGGTTGTTGCCACTGTTTACAGCGCTAACCGTTGGAATGGGCAAGGGTGCCGATATGGTCCAGTTAAACGAGTTTGAATCTGTTGAACCGTCGGCGTTAGTTGCCGTCACATGAGGGGAGAATACACCCTCAACCGTTGGCGTGCCGCTGATTATTCCCGTTCCTGACGCAATCGTTAAACCATCGGGTAAGTTAGTTCCTGCGTAAGATGTGGCAAAGTCAAAATAGCCTGAAGCGTCTAGGTTAGTAATGGCGTTAGTTCTGTTTCCGGTTTGGTTTAGTATCGGATCGGTATTAACTGGCGCTTGAGCGTTAATAGTAACACTGAATGCGTTAGAATCGTCAGAGCCTAACCCATTCGTTGCAGTTACAACAATGGCACTATAAACGCCGTTGGTGGGTGAGGTCCAAGTTAATTCACCTGTAACAGTATTAAAAGCCGCTCCCGCTGGCAGGTTAGCGACGCTGAATGATTCCGCGTTATCAAAGTATGGCCCTGTCGCTATGCTAACCGGTGTTGTTCTTGCGCCTGAATAGTTGGGGATAGTCCCGCTAAATACTGGCGCCGCTGCCGCTTCGCCGTATGTTGCAAACATTGAGTATAATTGCGAAACACCAGAACCTATAACAAACGTAGCCGGTAACGCGCCCGATTCAGGGTTAGCCCTAACCATCTGCGTACCGCCTGGGGTATCATAATACCCTTTAATAACAACCCCTGAATCTTCCGTGTTACCATACGCTATAACATAATCTTCACCTTCCGTCATCGCAAGGCTAACGGTATTTTCAACCAGCTCAACGGCTGTATTGGTAAAACTTAAAGTAGTTTTTCCGACTAATGCTAGGGTTGTTAGGTCGTATAAACCGACCTCAACGGTTCCGGTTCCGCTTGTGCATCTCAGATACATAGACAACTTCGTCACGGATTTATTAGCCGCAACGCTCGCCAGCTGGTTAGCGGCATCTGAAAACATTTTACTAGCACCCGCGCCCGTGTCGCCTATCGTTACCTCGGTTGCTCCTTGGCTCGAATATCCAAATGTGGGATCTACTAAAACAGGGTAGGTGGCGTTAAGCCTAAACGCTTCCGGCAAGCTTACAACTATAAGCCCTTCAACAATATTTAAATCACACCAAACGCGCCAACCGTTAGCATCTTCGGCCCACGGTCTGAAAATATGGAAAGCTTTACCCGTTCGATAGCCTTCTATTTTTTTAGTGTCTGCGTTTGGGTTGCTATGATAAACAGCGTACGAATTGATAACGTTCTCTGGCCTGCCTGCTCTCGCCTCGCCAAGTGTCACCCCTAGCTCGTCCGCGTCCGCTTGGGTTATCTCTAACTGTTTCGCAAACATTAGGTTTTTGTGTTGTATGCTGAAATTGATGTCACAATCATCTGGCCTATGTTTGAGAATAACCGAGAATTCAAACCCACCATCTAATTGATAGATTTCCGCTCTTTCGTCGTCGTTTTCCCAAACAATTTTATTTCCTTCAATTGTCGGCAGGGTGCTTTTATTGTCGCTTAAATATCTAACCGATAGATTGCACTCATTGCCGTAAAACTTGGATTTTAATTGAGGCTCAAACCGTCCTGGTTTTTTTTCGTCGCCGATCTCTATATCAATTTGCTTGTCTTCGTGCGTTAGCGTTTTAGCATAAGCATCGTTTACAATCTTAAAATCATGCTTGATAGGTAAGCCGATGGTGTTACTCATTATTCAGCCTCGATTATTTTAGCCAGCCGCCAAAACGTGTTAGGAAAAATTAATTCATACCCATAAAAACCGAACCGGTTTGAACTGTAGCCGGTTTGTTTTAAATACGTGTAATTGTTTAAAATAACGGTTTTCCATAACGCATGGTCGAACCATTCAGGGTTGGTTATGCGGCTTGCTGCAAGGTCTTCTTTGTACCATAGGTACAACTGTGAGAATGGGTCCATTAGCAGCCTAGCGCCGCTAGAATCGCTCTGCCTTACTTCTGAGTACCAAAAATTAGTCTGGTCAGGCCTTAGCCCCCAATCCATAACAAACTGCATACATTGATATAGCATGTTCCGCACTTCTTGCCGATCAATGCCCGTGTTATATCGTTCATCAAGGTTGAGCCATTCAATACATGCATGGAATATTGACCCGGCCATCCACGGTTGAGTGCCGTTTGAATGCGTCCCGTTAATGCCGTTGTCCATTTCATCAAGCAACCAGTACCCTGTACCCTGCTGATAATCAGAGCGCCCCACTATTACATCAGCTTGGTAGTGATCGTCGGGTGTTTGCCACCAATCCACTAAAAACTGCATAACACGGGTGCAAACGTCGTTAAAATAGGCCGCATCATTTGAGAGCTTAACCCAATTCAACATTACGAAAAACGGCCAACCAAAGTCACGTTCTGTCTCTACTAATCCACGTGTTAGCCCATCGCTGCTATATGTAACCGACCTCGGCAGCCTGTAATCCGCTGGCGCTCTGAATTCGTAGTGTGTGCCGATCTCCTGAGCAACTTCAAACGCTCTTTGATTGCCCGTAAGCCAGTGATAAGGCAGCAAGCCGGATAAATGAGTATGGCCTTCGTGCGTGTATCGTGCGCCGTGCTCTACGTTGCTGTGTTTGATTAACCGCACGTTACCGGCTGGCCAAGGCGAGAATTCAGCCGGTTTAGGCCGTCCGATAACTTCACCGTGATTTACGTCTTGATCCATAAAATGGCGCGTTTCAATCTCGCCCTGGTGTAGCCACTCAGATTCCAGCGTTTCAAAAAACAGAATATAATAATTCACCGCGCCAATATGCGCCCCGTTATAAAATCCGCTTATCCTATAGGATGTTTCACCACCATCTGAACTAACCTGGTCCTCGTAGCCGTGCCGGTATCTATCGCCCCAATCTCGCCAACCATATGGCTCCTCACGCTCTGGGTGCTCAGTTCGAGACTTGCGCAGAACGTTGTCTAAAAGTGTGCTATGAAATAGCGCTTTTGCTGATTCGTTTGGAATTAAATCATACAAGAATTTAGTAGTGCAATAATGCTCTGCTGTACATAAAAGCTCAGGTAATTGATTGTTGAAATTGTCGGTTATATTGTCGAGCGTATCGGCTACCGGTGTAGCAGAATGAACAATTAATTTCATTTGATACGTTTTAGCAATTCCAGGACTTGAATTAAAAACAGTGTTAGGCCGCCTTAATAATCCGTCTGTTGAGTATCTAACGGTAGCGGTTCCCGCGTTGAATTTGTCCGGGTGTAGGTGTATCTTTGTGGCGCTGGTATCCATGCTTAATTCGTTTGGCCATAGCTGCCAAAAATTACGCATAATGGTGCTAACACCCACCGTCCCATTATGACAACTAGCGAACCCTTTAGCTCTGTTGCCGGATTGAATGCCGCTGTAGGTTTGGCTGTTTCCGGTTGCATCGTCACCCGTGCCGTTAGGGTCCGCTGTCACTCTTCCCGCGCCATTTATTCCCCAGTATCCAGACTGGAATATATATTCTTCTTGCGTTAAATCGCCGGTTGAGTTGAAATTCTCGCCACCAAATATATATTTATGGTTTGATGCTAACGAGTGGTTAAACGTCCACACAATGCTTTTAGAAGCAAGTGAGGAGTCAATAGTGAATATATCAATGCTCTGGTTAGTATCGCTCTGCCGGTCATCAACCATGCAGTACTCTATACCGATTTCATCACTATCATTAAAGAGGTCAATCCAAACTCTAAACTGTGTGTAAGTGTTGTTTGAATTGTCGCGCAGGTAGCCGACTGCTCGAAGCTGCACATTCATAGCACCATTGCGCAATACTGCCCACGTTGGAGCCGTTTCGTTTGATGCTAAATACTCGGTATCGTCGAGCGCGTCAACACTGGCCAGCTCTGAAGCGCCTAACACCTGCGTTGAATAGGTCTGATTGCCTGCGGTGTCAGCATGAACGCTTTTAATAAGTGCGCCCGTGTCTCGATCGAGTACCACGCGGATTTTTCCGGTATCAATCGTGTATTCTGTAGCGCTGGTTGTTAGTGATAGATTTGTGCTGTAGCTCGATTGCGTAACACCCGCGCCATACTCTAGAGAATAAAGCTTTGTAGCGCTGGCTGACGCTGCAACGCTGCACGTGATCAATACCACTTTAATTGATCCGTCAGGCCACGTTGTTAGAATGTCAAATTGTGCCGGTATTTCTTGGCCTAGCTCATTCTTTACAACTAATTCACTAGCGCTCGATACGGAAGACTCAAAGAGTGGTACACCGCACTGAACGACACGCGCCGCGATAGGATTAGCTCTAACAGTTAGCGCTACCGCGCCGCTTTGCGCTGTTGATGGGATTCGGATAACGTTAGTGTCTGTATTTAAAACAGCATTTTTAGTTATCGCTACGCTATCAATAGTCATTATTTATCAATGCCCCTAATTCTTTTTTCATCTTGCCAAATATCATCAACGCCTTTGAGCGGGTAGGGTCCATCCTTCAAACCGCAGGCCGAACATTCAAGCAGCACATCAACATCATCACAGCACCCTTTTTGCTTTGTTCCGCGAACGCTGCACCCTGTCCGCTTACACTTTTCTAACTCCATAATTAGCGCAACGCCTCTATTAATTTGATTAGGAAATTAAAGACCGCCTCGTCTTTTTCAGAGTCCGGATTAATATCTATTTCTTTTAAAGCCTCCGCGCCAGCAATCAATAAATCCAGTGTTTTATCTCTGCCTAGCGCAATCAATACCGTTTTAAGCATATTCACCCCGTGTTAAATCTTATAAGTAATAATGCGAGGCAATACGCCAATCCAGCGGCACCACTTAACATCAATAGACCCCTAACAAATCCGGGCGTCAATTCAAGCGCCGCTTTTATGTGACAAGTAGCCGCTAAAGCTGTGCATAATTGCCTAAAAAACGTATTGCTATACACGCCCGCCTTGAATAGTTCATCTTTTGAATCAATCCTTAAATAGTCAGCCGTCCAAGCTATGCCCCAGTAAAGATTATCAAATGCTGATCCTAGAAAACCAACGACCACGCCAAGAATAAACCAATCAATATCCACTTTTATTTTCTTTTTATACGCTTTATATGCCGCACTCCTCCATATCAAAACAACAGCAAAGCACGCCGCTATTGTTAATGGGGTAAGCGCTAATGAAATAAGCGTAAATGTATCATGGATCACTACGCCTAAGCCCTTTGATCTCTTTTAGAACTATGTCGTGCATCTGTTCAAGACCTTTAAGTCTTCCGATATCTTCAGACATTGAAATTATCCTTTCGGTAGTTTCTTTGTGCCTATGCTCGCAATTGTCTAGTTTTTTGTGGGTCGCTTCTTGCCGCTGTTCTGCTCGCTGCTCTGACAGTTCTTGTCTTTTACTTAATATTTTATATAAATATACAACTGTGCCGGATAGTACGCCTATCACGCTGGTAACAGCCGCAAAAGCATTCATGACTTGATCGTCTGGTATTTCCATTCATTCATTGACAGCCATAAAAAAAGGCACCACGAAGGCACCTCAAGGGAGAAGGCCAAGAATGGCCAGAGTGAAATTTTAGGCATAAAAAAAGCTCCGATTAGGAGCCTTTTACAAGCACTTATAACTCAAGTGCTCAATCATAAATATATGGTAACTTGACGACGGCAGGAAGTAGGACAACACTTTTAAACGTCAATCTCGTCACCATACTTGAAATATACTACTTTCCGCGCAACTTGCAACCTTAATTTTTAGTTTTTTCTTTGATCTTTGGTAACAACTCACCCACATATTCAATGATAAACCGGCGATCATTAAGAATTGTTGATTTTGAGCAGCTCAAAGCCTTGGCGCTAACCATCGCCGCCACGTTATACCTATACGTATGTATAGCCACCTCGTGCTGTCGCGGATGTTGTAGAATCATCTCAGACACACAAGCATCGACCGCTAGCGCGTCATCGTCGTTAAGGTCCATGATCATTTCCAGATTAGGGTTCAGCTGTCGTCTAGCGCGTGATAGTGACAAGAATGTAGGTTGATAGCCTAAATTCAGACCGCCCCGCCTCGCCCACTTCCCCCAACCCTTGAGAAGATCTTGTACATGATTCAGGTAATCACTCATAAACTAAACCCTCTTTGGCTGGAACTCAACGTGAACATGATCAGATTCAAGCACGACATCAAATTCATCAGTAAGCGCCGCCCTTATCCTCTCTACAAGGTTCTTGGCTCGCCCTGGCTCAATGTGGCTAATTCTGAAGTCTACCGCCGAGCCGGAATAGTGTAAGCTTGTTCGACTGTGGACACCATCCGTAACACTCGTTACAACTGTATCGATCGCCAGCCGTTGCGATATCGTCGAGACTGTCATGATCGACAGAACAACCTCACCCCTGATCCCGAACAACTTAACCCCATCTTTGAACGTTAACATACTCACTCCCCTAACACGTAAATAGTAACAAGAACCGTACCCTTTTTAATCTCTCTGTCTCTCCTCATTCTGAAATCATCAATCTGGTTGTCATCAATGAAAACACCCGCGCCTTGCAACGAGTCGAACAGACTTTTCGATAAGTTATCAAGATCACGCCTACGTCGGTCAGGTGGCCCCGCTTTAATATCGAGCCGCAACAACCCAGACAGCCCCAAGCCATAAACCCCTTGATCAACGCATAAGCCGCCCACAATAGATTTGTAAGCCCTGCCACGCGCCGATATCTTCACCCCGCCTCTAGTGCTGCGGTAATACGTGTTGACGGTTGGCGGCCAGGGTAGCGTTATTATATAGACTTTCTGACCTCCCTAATGTAGCGCTGTATAGTTGTATCAGTGAAGTCTAAACCATGCCGTTGTTTCATTAGTCGCTTCACTTTCGCTTGTGTTTGTCGCGGGTCGTCAATTATACATTCTTTGCTGGTCAGCTCATTGTATATAACTTGGCATTTAGCAATGTTAGATCTTGCCACCATGTGGCGCGAAACGTTCGCCTTTTTCCTCCCGTCATCCAACTTGTAAACGTGTCCATTGTACTCTGATATTTCCCGTCCCTTTGTATCAAGCGAGCAAGGCAACACCTGCACTTGACCGCCCGCCGCCACGAACTCTACCATTTCTCGCGCTAGCCTCTCACGCTCTTTCTGTTTTGCGCTCACGCTGAACGGCCCCCTCTTCTCATTCTCCTTCTCGTTGCTCGTCGATTCGATTTTGAATCTCCTCCCTATGTACTGTCACCTCTTTTGGCGCGTCGATGATAAGCTGATAGCACTTACCTCTATTAGTCTTCATCTCCCTAACCTCAATGCGAGTGTGGCCGCCAATGATAATGGCCTCACCGCTATTCCTTGTTAAACATAACGCCATGTTTAATACTCCTTGAGTGTTTAAATAGATCCTAATGTTCTGCTTGGTTGGTTCGCTTTTCTAAGCGCGCGTATTTCTTCTGTAGTTGAAGCCATGAATATTTTAATATCATCAAGAGCTTCGTGAATATGGTCAATTTCTTCAACTCTTACTTTCGCCTTAACAGGCAAAAAGTCAGCTAACGAAAGCTCGCTATCATTTGCTAAGCACAGAGCAAAGCCAAGAATCAAGGCAACCGCAACCATGCCAACCGATAAAATTATTATACCCATAATATAAAACACCTCTAAATCTAAAACCATTAATTTAAAAATTTACTTTCTCTTTCCATGAACTCCCATCGATCACCAAGCTTTAACTCATCCCATCTAACAAGCCGCCCATCTATAAACAAGCCTCTAATGTCTGCAATTGACATCCAGGCGCTTTTTAAACACTCATTAAAATCATAACCGTTATCTTGTGCAAACTGCGCTAATCGGCTTATAGAGCAATCATAATTCTGTTTTAATGCTGGGCTGATTACGTCACCTAAATACCAGTAGCCTCCAAGCGTTACAGTTAACCGACCAGAATTGAATAAATGCGCAGCATTAACAATGCCGACAGAAATAAGCCCTAAAGACTTTTCTCTTGAATTTCTGTCAAGTCTTACTATATACTCGCCAACCTTTTTTAAAATCTTTGCTTGCTGTTGCGCCTCTGTTGAATTTTCGTAAATCTTGCGCACCAACGACCACCGCTCAACCTTCTCTACAAATTCTTCAAACTTCATTAATTAACCCTCTCTTTGACTTCCAGCCTATCTACACCTTTACCTTCTACTATCCACTTGATTTCAACCTTAATAGATGCTTTTTTAGCCACCTCTCCAAAATCCACACAGACGGCCTCAGAGGGCTCTGATTCGTAACCCCTCACCGTTACAGTCGTGAGCCTCAAACACCCCTCCACGCTCAAATTAAGCGGCATTCTGAGCGTGCCAGGTGCCGCCTCTCCGAGCAACTGAACCTCACCACCAGAATTTGGCTCAAAGTACACGTTGTAATGATTTATTGACTCTTTGGTCAACTCCGTCCCGTTTTCCCGTTCCGTTGGCCGCTCCCAGCTCAGCACACTAGTAAGCTCAGCGTGTGCAAAAGATGTTAACAAGAAAGATGTTGAGACGCATTTAATTAATTTATTAAATTCAAACATTGTGCCCCCGTTGAATGTTGCGGATGGTAGTTAGTTTCTGAATCATCGCAGACGTGAACATTGTCAACGTGCATTTTCCAGCATTGAGATATAAACCGCCTACATGGCTTCCCACCGTCCACGATCCGCTCAAGTTCTATCAACGCGGCCTCAAGCAGTAGCTCGTTACTCTTTGCCCTACTTTCCCAATTCATAAACTAACACCTCCTGTATTTTCAGCGTAACAGCTGGTTAGTAATTCATTGCCCTAGATTTATTAGCGATTGATTCAACCGCTTCTTGAACAACTCTGTCAGTTTCGACAAATCGACAGTAATCAAATTGCGTACCCAACAAAACAGTTCCCGTTGTACCTTTTCGATTTTTCGCAATATTTATTTCACCAATCCCTCGATTAGCGCTCTGCTCGTTGTAATACTCATCCCGATACAGTAGCAGTACTGCATCAGAATCCTGTTCAATAGATCCTGATTGCCTCAAGTCGCTAAGCATTGGCCGCCTGTTATTGCGCTGTTCCACCGATCTATTCAGTTGAGATAACATCATGACAGGACAGTTCATGTCTTTTGCAAGTCGTTTTAGCTCTCTGGATATTTTTGATATTTTTGATGTATCGCTTTCGCCGTCTTGATCTATTAAGCCGATATGGTCCACAACAATTAAGTCCAAACCTTCACGCTGTTTGATACGTCTAGCCGTTGCTCTGATGCTTCCAATAGTTTGAGTACTGGAATCATCAATTAATGATTTAGCTTCATGATATTTTTTCTTAACTGTATCTGTGAACCTTGTCCAATCGTGTCCATCAAGATCACCTGTGTGGAATTTTGAATATTCAATATCGGCCCAATTCGATAAAATCCTAGCGCCTAGCTCTTCCGCACCCATTTCCATAGAAACAAACAACGCCGAACCGCCACCACCCACAACACTAGCAAAAACGTTTAACGCTAAGTTGGTTTTTCCCATGCCAGGGCGCGCCGCCACCGTAACCAGCTCACCAGGCAGCAAGCCACCCAAGCTATCGCTTAAATCATCCCAGCCAGTATGTAATCCATAAAACCCTTTTGAATTAACACGTAATTCTATTTGATCTATCACGGATTTAATTTGCTGCTTGGCGTCCTTCAGGTTATCGGTCTTGCGCTCAACCGCTCCCAGCACTCTAGATTGAGCCCTATCCACTTGCTCATCAATGTTAATGTTTGGGTCACTGCAAATCATCAATACGTCTTGAGCTGCTTCACAAAGCCTCCTACGGTCTGATAATTCCCGCACTTTTTGCGCGCATGGCGCAAGTGGTGTTATTGAGTCTTTCGCAGCTGCACCCAAGAATCGCACCCAATCCCCATTAGTAAAACATTCTTCAAGCCTAGCGGCCATTGTTGTTAAATTAACCTCAACGCCTTGACCGCTTAATTCTTCCGCTGTGTGCAATGCTGATTTAATCTTGTTGTTAACAAAATCGCTTATCTCGCAATAATCAACTAGCTCCTCGATCGATGAGATCCCCCGCACAATTGCCGAGAGTACGCCGCGCTCTGCTGTTTCGCTGAATAATTTCATGATGGTTGTCCTTTTGTTCCGTGATAATTGCCTTCAATGATTTTTAAAAACTTTGCGCCATCAATCAAAAAATCAAAACTTGCTTGAAAGTCTTTTGATCTCCCCATTAAAAAGTCAGAGTGTCTAATATGATCGAAGTAACCACCCCAAAACTCTACACTCTGAAACTTTGGGTCAGATTTCCAAATATTTTTTATCTTCCGTTGCCTAGCCACTGATAGTTTTTTGATTGCTGGCAGCTCTGGAAGCCTGGTTAAGAAAAGATCAACTATTTTTTGGTACGGTACAGTGTCAGTTTTCTTGTTGACTGTTTTTTGTTCATCATGTTCTTCCAGCGCTGGCGCGTCATCCTCCGATGACACTCTCTCTCCTTCCTTTCCCTTCCCTTCCCTTCCTTTCCCTTCCCCTTGTGCATGCTTAAGCCGCGTGGGGCACGCGTGGTCCACGCGTGGATTTTTGTCTATCTCATAATCAGAATCATGCTCTAAGCCCCCGCCATTACTAGGCTGTTCAATATGGCCTTGCTCTGGTGCTGGTAGTTTTGACTCTGACTCTCTGTTGTTTATGACTTGATGCATTCTAAAACTAGGAATCACACCAAACCACGCGTCACCGACGGCGTACTTTACTATGAAACCACGCGTGGTTAACGCGTGGAGCACGCGTGAAAAGTCCACGTTGTCGTACGGTAAGCAACCAAGTTTTAGCTGTTCTGGTCTCCACTTGAATCGTCCTTCTCGATCAGATTGCGTCCACAATCCGCTAAACGCGACACGCAACGGTAAGCCGCTTTCTTCCTCGGCCTTGTACAATTCATAGTGTTGAAAAAATTCTGGCTTAACTGTTCTGATTCTAGGCATGCTAAGCCACCTCCATATCGAGAGATGAAATAACACCCCACGTTATAAGACCATTTGTAGACCGAATTATGATTGATTCGTTTTTATCGAGATTTGCAAACGCTTCCAAAATACGCCCACGCTCTGAAAACGAGAACGGCCAAAGCGCCGCATGATGGAATAGGCTTGATGCTGAATGATTGGATTGATCAGATTTGGAAAGTAAAAACGTAGGCGAGCAGGAGCCGCGCACTATTGCAGATAGGATATTCATGATTGTTACCTTCGAATGTGGCGGTTTTCTCGCCACGCAAAGGGTCCAATCTAAAGGTGGCGAGGGAATCGGGTTGGACCTACCGCTTCGAAGGATACGGCCAGCGCAAGCGCTGCCCTCTCCCCTCACCATAACAAGGGATAACGCGCACAAAAAAAGCCGCTGACTAAAGCTATGGCGACTTGTGCGCCTTCGAAGTTGCGGAGGTCCAGTCCGAACGCTGGATTTTGCCAACGCCCAAAAAGTATCACCCATCTCACCGATCAAGTCAACTTTACAATTTATCAATTGCTCTCTCTCTCTTTGTTAACGCTAAATAGTTTTTTTAGTGCTCTGTCTTTACGCTCGATCTCTATCCGCGCTAATCGCTCACACTCGGCTATATAGTCACTGCTGCAATCATCGCAGCACGTAACGCGCCCAAGCGCTCTAAGCCGCTCCGGCAGCTCTCTGCTGCATTGCTCACAATCCATATTTTCCCCACTTGCTGAATAAGCGATCAATACTGATCGGTCATTTTTTGATTAGGTCAACCGGTTAATTTATGTTTAATCAGTCGGCCTAATCTTTTTAATTGATTAATAAGATAGGTGTATAATCAGGGATCGAAAAAATCAGGTCTTAACTGTTTGGCAGTTACCGCGCCCCGCGTTGCTCGCTCTATTTGAAAAGCTCGCTCTAACGGGATAGGATTGTGCTGTTGTGTCCATTTGTAGACAGCCGGTTGACTGACACCCACCGCATCAGCCAACGCTTGTTGACTGCCCAGAATTTTGATCGCTTTTTTAAGGTAATTTTTGTCCATAAGAGTTACTATAATAACTATAGTTATTATATGCAACAACTTTTATTGTTTGATTTTTATAACTAGAGTAATAATATGATAGCTATGAAATTTGGTGAAAGACTCAAACTTGAGCGTAATGAACAAAAGATATCACAAGCGGTCCTAGCTGAAGCCGTAGGCTGTTCACAGCCTGCCATTTACAAGCTCGAAAAGAATGCCGCCGAAAGTAGCGCGTACGCCTCAAAGATTGCTAAATTTCTAGGTGTTAATGTCAATTGGCTATTAAATGGTGAGGGTGTGAAATACATCAGTAGCCAGGAGAATAAAGCAGCATATGGCTATATAACAAATAAACTGGAGACAGTGCCAATCTTAGACTATTCTCAACTATCGAACTACAAGGAGGCGCTAAAAGCGCATGTGGAAAATAGAAAAAGGTTGAGGGAATTACCTGTGCTAATTAGCTGTAAAAACAACGAGTACTGCTTTTATTATCAAATAAATGATAATTCCAATTATCCTGAATTAATTACTAATGAACATCTATTAATTGATACTGTTAGGCCGCCATTGCCTGGTAATTTTGTGTTAGTTAAAGGCCATAAATATAAGATGGTAGGAAGGCTTAGCATGGAGCTAGATGGTGCCTATTCCTGTGCATCACTAGATAACGTTAAAAAGTGCCGAGTTAGCGCTGACATGAATGAAATTATTGGTGTAAAAATAGGCAGCTATAGAGACGGCCTATAAAAGGATAACCGATAACAAAAAAACCAGCTTCTACGCTGGTTTTTTTGTGCCTAAAATTCAATCCCAAAAAGTAAACGGCCAAACATTAACCAGTAGAATACCCGCATAATTTAACAAAAACCTACCCTAAACAGGCCACCCTATCGCCTAGAAAAAATTAAATAATTATTTTCAAAATAAATAACTAATGTTATTGACTCAATAAATAACGATAGTTATTATGGTTGTACTACAACGCAATGGAGTGCGAACAATGAATAGGGCACAACTATCCGAATATATAACAGATATGGAGCCTAATGATGTGGCGCGTTATCTGTCTGAAAGTGATGAATTCATAACCGCTATTTCCAGAGCTGTTCTGTATCCAAGTTCCAAAAATCAATATGAAGCTGTAGCCAAGGCCGTAGAGATGATTCAAACAGGGGCGCTAAACGATGAAGATCAACTATTGCTTGCGCTTAACGCTACGAACGATCATTGATTTTTTTATTGGTGGTGCGTGCCTAGCTTGCTGCGCTTTTATTTTCTTTTGTCGTGCATTACAGGGATTTAAAAATCAAAGAGGTGTAACAAATTGAGAGCTAACAAAGAGATTTACACGGATATAAAGGTGGGTATATTGATGCTTATTGTAGTACTCCCCCTGATTGACCTAGCGCTTGATGCGGCAATGCCATAGATGGCAGTCGCAACGCTCATACTGGGCGAATCAGGAACGGGTAAGAGCGCAGCTATGCGCAACATGAACCCATCAAAAACAATGCTGTTACAGCTGGTACAAAAGCCCCTCCCCTTCCGCTGTAGTGGCTGGAAGCCATACGTAGTTAGTGATTGGCGTAGAATCTGTTCAGCTATTGCTAAGTCTGAAAGTCTTGGCAAAGAGATTATTATTATTGATGATTTTCAATACTTAATGGCCGATGAATTTATGAACCGAGCTACTGAGACTGGTTTTCAAAAATTCACTGAAATCTGCTTACACGCTTATCAAGTTATCAAGTCCGCAATAAACGCGCCCAAAAACCTACGCGTTTACTTCCTTTCTCACACCGAAACCGGTGAGATGGGTAAAATAAAATGCAAAACAATAGGCAAGATGTTAGACGAAAAGATAACGCTCGAAGGGCTATTTACGATCGTTCTACGCACCCACGTGGAAAACAATAGTTACACGTTCAGCACTCAAAACAATGGGAACGACACGGTTAAATCACCGATGGGTCTGTTCTCATCAACTCAGATTGAAAACGATTTAAATGCAATAGATGACATAATATGTCAATACTACGAGATAGGAGTAATTTAGATGTTAGTTAGTTTGAATAAAGAAATGGCCGTGAATGGCTCTGAAGTTGGAAGTGGCGGTATTAGTGAAAGTGGTGCCTATGCTGGCAAGATCGTTGAATGCAAGCCATTGCAAAGCACTAACAGCCAAGCGGCAGGCATAGAACTAACGTTTGAGCGTTCGGATGGAGCACAAGCACGCTTTATAAACATCTACACAAAGAAGAGAGACGGCACGGAAGCGCCAGGGATTAATCAGATTCACGCGCTCCTAGCCTGTACGCGTCAGAGATCAATCGACACTTGGTCGCAACTCTGCCAGCCTATCGGCTTGGTTCTGCAACGAGAGGACTACATTAAAAAAGATGGAAGTGCAGGTTATAAAATGAATATTGTTGCACCCTTCACGGCTGACACAAAACAAACCGCTGCTGAATTAATTGAGAGTAGACCGGCTGCAAAGATTGATTTGATCGTCTCTAATCTTGTTGATAAAAAAGCAAGGCCACGCCAGCCAGCAAGCAATCAAAATGGAACCGGTACCCGACAACACCCACCCGCCGAAGCCTATGATGACGACATGCCTTTTTAAGGATAACGGTTTATGAATTTATATGAACTATCAGAAAACTACCGGCAAGCCGAAGCTGAACTAAAGGCACTACTTGAACTCGATGATATCAAGCCGGACGTTGTAAGCAGCATCCTAGACTCTATGCAAGTTGAAGTTGAGGCCGCATGTATAGAGCTTGGAAAATATGCGTGCAACCTACAGGCGACTGCTGACGCCATTGATGAGAAGGCGCAAAAAATGCTTTACCGAAGGCGTAAGATACTCGATCAAGTGGCGCAAGTTAAATACTACATAATGCACAATATGCAACGCGCAAAGATACAAAAGATTGAAGCGCATTATTTTAATTTGTCAGTAAGAAAGAACCCATTAAAATTACTCGTACATGATGAGTCAGATATTGATGAGCATTATGTGAGTTTTGAAAGAGTTAGGAAGTTAAACAAGGCGAAACTAAAGGAGGATTTAAAAGCAGGCATGAAGGTACCAGGCGCTAAGCTTGAGCGCTCTGAACGTTTAGATATTAGATAGTTTTTAATTTATTATAATTTATTATAATTTATTATAATTTGGAGAATTGCAATGAGTGAATCAATTGAAATTTCAAAAGAAGATAAAGAGTCGCTGCTTGGATTTTTCCAAGCACTAGAGTCTCGCTTGAAAAATGAAGAGCCGGAAAACTTCACTAATGATGAGAGGGCTTTAATAAGTAAACAGATGTTTAATTCCATGAATGAGTCAAACACCTTCGTTCCTGGTGATATTGTGGATTGGAAAACAAACCTAACCAATAAAACTATCAAGGGTCCATTTGTTGTAACAGAGGTACTTGATAAACCAATAGTTGATGCAGATGAAGAACCCGGGTCGTCTTATTTCAGGGAGCCGCTAGATATTAAATTAGGTTCAATACGAGACGATGGGCGATTCTCAGAAACTCATGTAGACAGTCGCCGCATTCAACCCTACACCCCAGCAACCGAATAGATCAACCTCAAGCCCATAGGCAGGTTAACAGCCTGCCTATATTCAAGGAGCACGCCAAACATGGAACACTGCAGGCAAGCAGTAGCAAAGAGTATAAAAGCAGTGTATGACGCTTCTGTCTCTCTTAAACGCTTACAATTTGAAGTTGAGCGCGCGCATTCATCACAGATTGAGCGGCACCGATTGCAGTTAATAGATATACACTATCAAATGTCTCGCGAGTATGAGCGGAATTATGGCCATAGCTACACAATCGAGATTGCTAAAGGCCGTAGATTGTTTAAATTAAATTAATATTTTAATATAGGACTAAAGAAACATGAACAACCAAAGATTAAAGAAAGCAAAGCTAACAAAAGCGGCCATGAAACAAATTCTAGGGCAATTCAAGGAAGGCTCACAAGGAGGGCGCATACTTGAATACTTAGCGGAAAAAAAGACCGCTACATCTTTAGATGTCACTGTTGATTGCGGATGCAGCAATGTATCTGCAGTTATAAAAAACAACATAAACCCAAAGCTGGCCCCTTATGGGGTGTCTGTTCTTGGAATAGTTCCAAAAGTAAAGCACACCTCATCTGATGGTAGGCCAATCAATGCCAAAGATTGGGGTATTTATAAAATAGTTTCAAGTCAATAACCGACAGGCAAAAGCATATAGGGATTTATTTATGAGTAATGAAAAGTATTTAAAACTTAAAGAGCGCTTGAATGCATCACAAACCGACTTAAATGATTCAATTAAAGAAGCGGCCATTATTGAGGGAGCTAAAGGAGAATTATTAGAAGTGCTAACAGCTCTGCAAATGATGGCCAATCACATGGCCACCCTAGAGTGGGATTACCTGGCTCAAGCAATATGGGATTTACAGCAAGATTTGATGGCTCATTTAGCAGAACAGGATATTGAACAAGACGGACACTGTACAAATGAAGCTTTTTGTTATGCCTCTGAAAACAGGCATAAAATGAAGTGGCGATTTATAGGTAGTTGATAAATGCATTGCACCCACAAGATCACTCAAATACGCAAAAAAAAGATAAAAGGCGGATCTTTTCAAATGGTTTACCAGTGCATGGCGTGCGGTAACCGCGTGGGTGCTGCCATTAAAAAAGAGAAAGCTTTTCATGAATTAGGGCATGCTAAAGTGCCCTGCTTTGATGAAGATTTTCTAAATAGAGTAGGTTGCTCTAAAGATGATTACAGGCTAATTATTGGAAACAATGAGGCGTTGGGTAAATTGCATAAAAGAGATTTTTTTGTTAAGTATAATGCCTATTTAGAATCTGAAAAATGGCAGCAAAAACGCCAGCTAGTTATTGATAGAGCCGGTGGTATTTGTGAGGGTTGCAGGTTAGCTAAAATAGACCAGGTCCACCACCTCACATATAGAAATGTAGGTTGTGAGCTTCTGTATCAGCTGGTAGGATTGTGCTCGCCATGCCATGAGCACGCGCACAATCACAATAAATTTTATGATAATGAATTTAATTCAACATTAACTGATCTACTTGATGAAAAAACAGGCTTGAACGAATAAGGTTTATATGAATAAGCTAATATCTTTGTTATGTCTTGTGCAATCCCTGGCGCACTGTGTTGGGGCATACTACGCTAACCAAAAAGGTGACTGCGTATTCTCTATGATTCTATTGTTTACATCTCTCTTTTATTTAATTATTGGATTGATACACTACAGGTCTGTTAATACTCTCGGGAAGTGATTTGAATGGAATTGATTCAAATGGAATTGATAACTAAAAAAGAAGCCGCTGATCGTGCGGCCGTCTCAGTTAAACAGCTTAATCGATGGATAAAAGGCGGTTACTTGCCTGTAATTAGCTTGGGTTCTAGCTGCCGTGGGGATAGAATCGACCCTCACGACTTAAACAGCTTTTTACTTAGACGAAAGCGAAGCAGGAAATTAGAATGTCAATTAAACAACAGAAAGATGGTGTTTATATCGTCCGCGTTCAAATCGATGGACAACGAATTAAAAAAACTGTTCGGGGCACCAGGAAAGAAGCCGAACAGATAGAGCTTGAAATAAAAAGACGGCTACACCAAACCGAAAACAATGCGTTTTTGGGTAAAGCACCAGCTTGTACATATGGTGAGGCGTGCTTAAAATGGGGAAAAAATGGCGCGCCTCAATCAATGCACTCTCACATAAGAAACACGCTTATCTATCTAAAAGATGTAAACTTGACCGATGTACCAGAATATGCAACTCACATGAAAGAGGTTTTTATCTCTAACGGCTTGAGCAATCAGACAGTAAATAGGCGGCTTGCTTGTGTGCGTCGCGTGCTCAATCTTGCATATCGAGAGTGGGGACTATTAGACTTTCCGCTGGCAGAAAAAATATCATTACTCTCTGAACGCAACACAGCAAGATATCATTATTTAACCACCAGCGAGATTGGTGAGCTGATAGCTGCTTGTAGATCGCCAGTAACAGCCGACTTTATAAAGCTGGCCGCTTATACAGGGTTGAGGCGTAGCGAATTGCTTGCAATTCATTGCACTGATTTCCAGGATGGTTATTTGACTGTAAATCAATCAAAGAGTGGAAAGCGTCGAACTGTCCCAGTGCCTAGAAATTTATGGCCAATATGCCAGAGCTTACCGTTTGATTTAACTGAAGCTAAGCTCCGACGTGATTTTGAGATTGCTAGAAAACTGATCAATAGGCCAGAGATTAGGCTGCATGACTTGCGCCATAGTTACGCCACCCTACTGATGAGAAAAGGCGTCTCCGCTTCAGTGCTGCGAGATATTTTAGGCCATAGTTCGCTATCTGTTACAAGCCGATATGCCCATGGTTCAAGCATTGATATTGATAAAGTCCTCGAAAACTAAGGACCACTTTTGGACCACTTGGTGGTCCAAATAGGCGCTAAAAGGTACTATAGTCTAATGCAGGCGCTAGTGTTTTCGGGGCCTGTAGGGGTGATGGGACACGCACAAGGGACTTAAAATTCCTCGGCTTAACGGTCGTGCCGGTTCGATTCCGGCCCTGGGCACCATACGCAGCAAGGCTTATAGCCAAACACCCACTAAAAAGTCCCTTGCCTAAAAAATAAAGGGACCACTTTTGGACCACTTACTTTTTATTTTTCTCCCTTTTCTCCCGCGTTCGATACTCACGCTGATACTCTCGCGCTCTGTCTGCGTCCCTGCCATCCTTTCGACGAGATCCTAGCTCTAATTGATCGCGCTCTATGCTAGCCGCTCTTTCTGACTGTTCAGCCAGGTCATAATCTGTGCGCCTCGGCCGCTCTGATTTCCTGGCTGCTTCGACAGCATTAGGAAGGTGGTCATGTGTGAGTGTCCCAGCATCAATCATGCGCTTCAATTTGTCGCTCTGTGCGCGCCTGTACTCTAACCCTGCCAAAGGTGTTCCCGCTGGCAGATTGTAGCGCTGTCGGTACTCTGGAGCGCTTAGCCCGTGCGTTCTGTTTATATGCACGGGTAGAAACTTGAAGCGCTTCCCGCACTCTAAGCACTCTATTTTATCACTGTTTAAATATTGCTCTACCTCCTTTCTACTTTTGATTTTCATAAGCTGCGTTTGTTTTGTCTGCATACTTTTTAATCTTGTCTTTTAGCTCGGGATATGTCCACCCCTCAAACCTGACCATTCCCGCTTTCACTTTGCGCTCACGCTCTGAGCGCTTGCGCTCTGCTGCGCTCATTGTCATACATTGCCCCTTTTCTCTGTGTGTGCTGCCTCATGTAACGTTTTCATTACTCAGACATGAGATATACCCCCTTTTCTCTGTGTGTGTGCTGCCTCAACATGTACCTATATTAGACTGTGACCGGTCAATTGTCAAGAGTTAATTGAGATTAAATTAATTTCATTATTTCTATATATAGTTGTTGACGCGTGACCGGTCCATTGTTAATATAGTTACACGTTGAGGGGCACAAGCCAAGCAACGCAAACAAACGTTAAACTCTACATTGGAGAACATCATCATGGGTACATTTTTAGCAGTAAATTTATACAGCAGCACTTCTTTCAGTTTCAGCGATATCGAAACACTAGACAATAACATTGATCAAGATCATGATCATGAGATTCACTTATTAGAAGGTAACGCAATAGGTAACCTAGTTGCGGATGATTGCAGACTGATAGAACGATTTTTTAATGAGTTTGCGGATGCTGACCAGGACACGATTAGAAAGGTTCTTTTTCTGGCTGAAACTTTAAATTATCCTCTGGAATATGCATTTGACAACTATGAAAACGTTAACATAGTAGATCAAAGGGCAAAAGATTACGCTGTTGAATATATGAATGAGGTTATGGAAGTTCCGGAACACTTGGAATTCTATATTGATCATGAAAGATTCTCTAGAGATATGGAGTTAAATGGTGAATGGTTTGAGCTTGGTGGTTACGCTGATGGATTTTATACAGTAGTAAATTCTAGCGAATTGTAAAAACCTATTAATACCTCTTGACTGTGACCGGTCGAGAGGTTATTATTACCTTACTGAATCAGGGCAAGTCAAGGAGGGTAAAGATTGAAAATACCCGTAAAATACAAAGGTAGAAAGTACAGGTCTATAAGGGATCTGTGTATACAAAACGGTTATAATTACCCGACAATTATGGGTAGAATATATAGGCGAAAGTTAACAGTAAAGCAGGCTGTTGAATTCACGCCGAATTTTCACAATATGGTAAGATATAAGGGGAAAACTTATAGAACGTATAAAGATTTGATTGACGCGCACAAGCTGAACGTAAACCCTAAAACGTTGGCTAAGCGTGTTTGGCAGTGTGGCGGCTCGATTAGTAAGGCTATAAAGCTGCAACCTGGAAGGGTAGGCCGTCCGGCTAAAACCGTAAATTACAAAGGCTATGAATATAAAAGTTTGCGTGATTTGTGTATGCAGTTAGATATACCTTACCCTAGCACTTGCGAAAGATTGAGAAAAGGACGGTTAACTTTTAATGAGGTAATAAATACCGCTTTAGATCGTCGATATTATATATAAATAGGTGCTAACTATAATGGAATTTATACCCACAAACGACTGTTTTAGGCATCTTCTTTTGTTGTTGAGAATTCACAAAGATATTGAGCTGGTATTAGATATTTTTGAAAAGCAAGGAGTAAAAAACGTCACCCGCTCTAAAGTCAAATCATGGTCTACTAAGACGGGCAACCAGAGTCCAGCATATAGACCTATGCCGCGTAAGGCGCTGGATGCTTTTATTGATGGCTTATACAGCGAAAAGCTGATAGATCTAGAATAGAAAAGGGGCAATTAAGCCCCCTTTTTTCTGCTTGTTCAGCAGTTGACAACAAAGTCTGCGATTAATATTCCTAAGCTGCTTGTACAGCAGTATACTCATAAGTTCGTCACTAATATTTCTAAGCTGCCTATCCGGCAGTATACAACAAACTGAAAATATAATAGCGCCCTCGCGCTTACACGTCAACTATTTTTTTAGAAAACGCCCCCACGCCTTGCCGCCTATCTGCCATCATTTCGCCAGCTTTGCGCCGTGTGTTTTTCCATTTGTAACGTGTTGGTCTTACGCCGTTGGGTGATTTTCTTTTGATTGGCGTATTGTCCAAACGAATATAATCTTTAAATAAAAGGCTGCTAAATTTTAAACCGCCCGTTCTAAGCTCTTTAAGCTGTAATGTTTCAACAGGATCAATTAATATCACCTCATCACCTGGCTCTTTAATGAAAGGTTGCGGAAGTAGATTAATGTCTCTATTCTTCATTTCCATGTTAATTTCTACCTCCTTCCGCTCTATCTCTCCATCATCGTTAATATTAACGACTGTTTTATATTTTTTTAATGATCCATTTTCCGATCTAAAAACACGGGTAGGCGTTATCTCTGTTGGTCCATTGTATGCCCACGGTGGGATATCACAAGCTGACACCATGCGCGGCTTGCCATCTCTCATTAATACAAATATAAATGTTGGGATCTCACCGTCTCCCAAATCAAACGGCCCTGAAGCTGTTACATAGCGCCATTCAGATTCAACCGTTAGGTCTGTGTAGGCACCCGTATCTGCCACGCCTACTTCACCATAGCAATTCTCAGTATTAAAATTAGTTTGTGCCCTACCGGTTTGCACGCTGCAATAAACGGACGCAGAAGAACTAGAAGTATCAGGCGAGCCATATTTAAAGCCTAAAAAATATTGGGCCGAAGTCATTAAAAAAGTGCCGTAAGATGAGGCGTTATTAACCGAAGCCGTCAAGTCTATATCTTGCGTTGTTGTGTCTAGTTGGTTCTGATGAACTGCGCCCGTTTCTAGACCGGCCTCTGTTACTCTAGTGGCACCGCTCAAACCTAGAGCTATCGCCTCGGGGTTATCACGTAACTTTGTCATTAAACCGGTTGTTAGCGCTGCGTCAGCCGCGACCTCTGGGTTTGTAATATTACTGTAGGACATTGTATAACACCTGCTTTTATTGGATTAAATAGGGGTCATCGCCGTTACTCATTAAATTAGAGTTGTTGGCAATAAATCCGTAGTTGTTTCTGCTGCTTTCGCTCTCCGCTGTGTAAGCGCCTAGCGTGTCCGGCCCAATTATCGCGTACCTGTCTGTAACTTCCTGCCCTGTTTTTACAAGCTTATAAAAGTACTGGTTGTTTTTCTTCTGCGCCTTTTCAATAACGCGCATTATAACCGGCTTGTTATAGCCTTCAAAATCTTGTATTAAATCGGTGTCAATTGTTACTGCGTCACCGACATTTACAGCGCTATCTTTTGCATCAACATAACACGTAAATACAATAGGCTCTTTATTTTGTGATATTAACCTGTTGCTTATTTTGCTGGCTGTTGCTGTTGAAGTGTCCGGCAAAGAATCCGCGTATATTTTTTTTACTTTCTCCTCGCCTAAGTTCGCCTCAATAACTGAATCTATTTTGATATATACAGAATCAAAGTTCTTTGCGTCATCGCCTGACGTTTTGTCATTCTTGCCGAAAAACACCCACACCGCAGTTAATATACTGCGTTGGTCGCGCTTAATAGTGGCTTTACCGTCTAGTATATTTTCGTCGTCGGTCCACGTCACAGTACCCGTTAGTGTCGGCCCTAGCGCTTGAAATTTTATTTCCTGCGCTGCATCATCCCACCATAAATTGGAGTAGGATTGATTCGCTAATTTATCAACAATATCTTTAACTTTCGTGGGTTCAATCACCCACAAATCAACGTCCTCCGATAATAGTTTATTATCTCTTTCACTGTTCCAGTCAGTATCTGGAATGTATGAGGCATGATCTATATCTGTGTAGTCTTCTATGATATCGCGGATTACATCAACCGCATTACCACTATTCTGATATACAAAGCGCACGGGGTCGGCTGCGTCGTGGTCTTCGTCCGTCGTCCCTGCCTGCCCTCTGCCATCTATGATAATGCTGTCCGCGCCGCTGGTAGCGCTGTAGGAAACGACCTCGTCACCGATAATGGCATAGCCTGCCCCGGCTGCAAACCCTGTATTGTCTGTTATGTTTATAGTGCCGGTTGCCGCTGCTGCAAGCGATCCGCTCAACTCGCCATACGTTGCCGCTGGAATCTCTGACTCGTTTAAGCGTGATAAAACATCTGCCGCCTGTATTTTTACGTTGCCTTTGTCGTCTGGTCCATCAATGCGTTTTAAAAAGTAGGTTCTTTTTTGAAAATTGGATAGGTTAAAAGTATCACCGTGTTGATAATACCCTACATAGATTTCTAACATACGGTTTAAATAGTACGGATTCTTTCCAATCATTTTGCCAAAATACGTACCACGCGCACCATATTTAAAATCCGATAGGCTTATGGAAACTTCCCCTAAATAGCCTAGACCACCCTCAACCGTAGCGCGTGCGGGTATCCATTCCACCCGGTTAATACAAGCGTGATAGCCTTCTGTGGGTGGAATCTCGCCTTCTGTCACATAACATTGCGCGTTTTCAGTGTCTGGCTCTGTCAGACCTATTTTAACAATGTAGGTTAATGAGCGGCTAACTTTTGCTATATCATCCGAATAACTCAAACTGTTAGACCCTCTAGAATCATACTGCCATTCAAATAAGCGTAACCGGGTACGTTTTTAGAAAACTGAGGCTGTGGAATTTTCTTTTTAAACCAACAATAAAAAGGCTGTTCATTGCCTGCCAAATCCCAAACAATATAAAACGGGTATTGTTTAGCGCTCGCTATAAAGTCCGCCCAATAAGAAAAGAATCCGCTACGTGTATAATAGGGTAGGTTAATAGTGACGCTTTTAAATCCGGTTTTAAGCGTCAAGCCTGCCAAGTTTTGGCCGCGTGTTGTGTTGGGTGTGATCTGGTCACCGTCTGCGAATTCAGGCGATATGTACCCGCCTTTCTGGTCTCGCTCTAGGTCAAGCCTGACGCCTAACGCTATGTCTGTTATATATACGTCTGCATCTTGTGCTGTTATCTGTATCCTGTAATAACGATAGCTAACTGAGCTGATTGATTCCATCACCACGCTGTCATCAGCTGGCGTTATCGTAAAAAGCGTTGTATAACTTGAGTTGTTAGATGATCCAGCTATAACAACTGTTGCGTTTTGAGTGCCTAGATTGTTGCGGCCAATCCCTAGCGCGTCCACACTCTGAGCTGTCGCGCAATCAATAACAGTGGTCCTAGTTGCGCCTGTATCGGTCCACAAAGCGCTTGAGCTAGTACGGCCATCTAACGCGCTCGCTATGCCGGTAGAGTCGTCAGAGGTGACCGTGGAGCCTCGCAGAACGTTATCATAGAGTATGTAACCCATTTTATATTACTATCCTCACATTGGCTTCACGTTCGTCGTTTATTTGATCTACTATTTTTCTTACTTGCCCTTTTGTTAATAGCGCCTCATCGTCTATGCCTGTTATGTCTAATATAACGGTTTTGTTTCTGGGTTCATCGTTTGCTGCATCGTCTAGCCCTGGAATCGGTGGATCGTCGTCGCCTGGTTCAGGCACTGAAGGCAAGCCACCACCACCACCGCCACCACCCGCGCCCGATATCTTCGATATTATCGCGGTACTAGCCGCCGCTGCTATCAAAGCATAAGCCGCGCCCACGTAAGGCCCACCCTGTTCATTACCAGCCGTATAGGCCCCTAATATGGCCTGTTGCTGTAGAACCTTGGCCTTGTCAAGAATCAGGTTCTTTGTTATGTCAAATAGGTTACTACTTCCAGCAGCTGAGGCCGCGATTAATTCGCCGAATGTTTTTTTCTCTGTTTTAACCTCATCCTTCCCGCCTTTCGCGTATAGTTTATTGACATCTAAAAAGTACTTATCTTTTATTCTTCTTAGTGTGTCAGCGTGCTTTTGCTCCATGCCTTCCTTGCCTGAATAATACTGCTCTAAAAGTTTTGTCTCTTCCTCGAATTTTGATACTAACAATTCTTGTTCTGTGGCGTATTTTTCTGTTAACTTCTCAACAGAATTTCCTAGCTCCTCCTGCCGCTCTGCTTTTGCTTGCGCTATTCTCGCATCATTGGCCGCTTGAGCGGCTATTGTCGCGTCCGCTTTCTCACCCTCTATAGTTTCTATAAGCTCAATATAGGCGTCTCTTTCTTCGTTAAGTTTGTCTAGCTGCGTAAAGTCTGGGTTTTCACTCTTGTTCCTTCCTCTTCCTGAGAATCGGTCTGCTCCACTGGTTTTTTCTTCAACTGAAGATATGCTGGAATCAATCATATCTAATAGTTTTTGTGCGCTTTCTATATTCCCAGACTCTGCTTGTATTTCTAGAATCTGCTTATTAATTTCTTTTATTCGTTCCAGCCTATTATTTTCGAGCGCTTCACCCTTGTTCCTTCCGCTACCTGTGCCGCCTTCTTGAAACCTGTCTAGCTCTGCTTTTAGTTCTGCTATTGCCGGTCTACCGGTTGATATTCTATTTATTAAACTGGTTATAGCTTGCGATGACTCTTTTACAAATTTAGCCAAACCGCTTTTTTCTGAAAACTTAACGGCTAACAAGTCAACCGCACCGCCTAACGTTGAAAGAATACCCGGCAAGGTTTCGGCTTGCTTTTTTAGTGCTCCTGCAAACTGGTTATTTCCAATGTCGTTTAAATATTGAATAATATCAACTGAGCTATTAGATACACTTTTAGTTACACCCTGAAAAGTAAAAGAAACAGATTCACCGTTTTTTCTGGCTGCTATACCGAACTCGTTTAACCGCTCAAACTGTCCTCTCCCAGCATCCGCTATAGCCTCTACAAATTGATCAAGAGATTTTCCTAGTGTAACGGAGGTGTTTATCATGCTTTCCATTGAATCAATAGAAGGGTCAAGCCCAAAGGCTTTCATTTTTATACTTGCGTCTGTTACCTCCTGTATTGTTAGTGGCGTTTTTGACGCAAACTCTGTTAGTTTTTTGAATTGTAGCTCCGCTTTTTTCTGGCTACCAAACGTAGTTTCTAGTGAAGCCTGCAATGTCTCAAAGCTTCCCGATACCTGTAATACACTATCCACTAATAGGGTAGTGGTCCCAGCTGTAATTATTCCAGAAAGGGCAATTTTAGCATTTTTAGAAACGGCTTTTGCTTTTTTTTCAAAGGTATCAAGGTGCTTATTGACCTTTCTAAGCTCCGTTAACATCTTAGCGCTATTTGCTGTCAAATCTATTGCGAGACTAGCCAGAGTTGCCACTGATTAACACCTTTTTAATTTTATCAACTAAGGGTTTATTGTCCGGTTCATCCTGTGAATATTTAGGCATAAAATCGGACGCCTTAAAGGCTTTTGAACCGCTTGAACGGTTCGCGTTAGCTATTACGCTGGCAATTATTCCCGCCCTCAAATCTGCGCGCTCTTCGTGCCAGGGTTCAAGCTTCGCGTAAGCCATCGCTTCGCGTATGTCATCCATTGTCATTATTTGCTCTAACAAAGGGACCGGCCAACCAATCTTGCACGCGTATCTATGCAAGAATAGCCTAGTTGGTCGGTGTTTTAGTTTCCCGCTAGTTCCTCGATATCTTCGTTACTTATAGCGTTAAACTCTTGGCACTGCGAATATAGAAAATCAACAACTTCAGAGTTCTTGTTACCTAACGCTTTAACGTGATCTGGTGTTTTGAACATCAGTTCTCCGCCTGGATCAAGAACACAAGCAGCCACAATTTTTGCTCGAATATTTTCTAAGTCTCGTTGTGACTTTCCGCTTTCATCTGTCTTTAATAGGCTTAACTCGTAAGCGTCTCGCGCCTTGGCGGTCATCTGCTGAATAATTACAAAGCCGCCCCATTTAGGCAGCTCTACGCGCTTCGTTTTTACGTCTTCTACGTTTAGAATGTCTTTAAGTGTTAATTGTTTCATGCTTTACCTATGCCCACGTAACCGGTCCGCTAATTCGTAACGCTAGTGATAGGGTTATCTGTGAGTCTACTGATATTCCCAGTGGAAAGTTTTTAACATAAGCGCTGAACGTTATAACAGTGGGTCCGCTGTCTGTTAATGTTAGTTCAAAGTTTCTAAGGGTCTTGTTATCTCTGTCCGTGCGTAGCCCTGTTTGTGGTGCGTTGGCTGTGTCTAGGTTCATGGTTAAAGTCACCTCACCCTCATCTTTCAAGCCTAGAATGAATTCTTTGGCGGTAGATGAAAGTGTAGTAACGTCAATCTCTGCCGATGTACCACTACCAACACCATCAATCCCTGTTAGCTCTCCGATAGCCGTGAATACTTCAGGGTCAGCACCATCGCCACGTTTCAGCACTACGCCTTGCGAATTAATAGCAGTCATTTAAATCACCTCTTTGTTATGGTTGAAACCAGATTGAAAAGTCTAAGAAAATAGAATAATTTTTTTGCTCGTCTTGGTATTGATCATCTGAAATTGCGGTACATATTGCGACAAAATCAGATGAATCATAAAGCGCCCTTTTTAGCTGCTCTTTGATGCTATCTAAAAGCGTGTAGCTTGTTGCATAGCACTCTAATTGAATCATGTGATGCTCTGATTCAGATTCACCAATTAATAAGTTCTCCGGCTCTTCAGCGCACACAAACATTATTAAAGGGTATGTAGGGCTCTGAGGTAGTCGGCCTCTGTATATTCGATCACCCACCAACGCGCCTAAACCAGCGTGATCAATTAATGCCTGGTGTATTGTGCTTGTAGTCATTTTGTAAGCTTCTTAATTCGATTTGATAGTTTTTTCTTAAATGCGTCTACCGCCTTAGTGCCGCCTTCTGATTCCCATGCGACCATAAAAAACGGCTCTTTCTCAACTTTGCCCCTATAGGCTCCTCTGTACCCTTTTTTACCTTTGCCGCCTGGGTTTTTAACCTTGCGCCCTTTTATTTTTCCTTGTCCAGATTTAGCACCACCTGGCGTACTGTGTTTGTTTTTCCCTTTTGTGTATCTTTCAACTGTGCCGGCCTCGAACATATGCGCGTAAGGTGCGCTCTTTCTGTTTACTATGATTGATACCCCGGCCGCTTGATTTCCTCCGGCTGCCTGCCCTATCTTGTTAACTTTTAATTTGCCGGTTCTATGGCTTCTTCGCTGTATAGCGTCTTTAAAGCTTGGCTTTGTTAGTGCTTTGGCTCGTTGAACTGTCGGAAGGCTTGCCGCCATAAGTCCGCGTTTAAGCTCCTTGTGCCCTACTTCAGCGCCTAATTTAATTAGCTTGTCTTCTAGCTCTTTCATGCCTTTTACATGAATATTAAAATCCATTAAACATATTCGTAACAAAGCAAAATTAATTCTTTGTTACGCTCCCCAATGTTCACAACGCTTTCAATCTCTAGAATTCGTTCTCCGTATTTAATTCTATGTTTAGGCGTAATGGTTGCAGACTGGCTATCATATCGAAGCTCAACAACTGTATTTAGTTCGGCTAAATGCTGCTCGTTAGTGTATGGCTCTTTACCGCTGATAGGTCTAACATCTGCCCAGCGTGAGAAGGCAGTGGCCCACGCTTCAACAAGTGAGCCAAAGTTATCAACTGTGTTTTGTAGCGCTTGAACCTGTACCCTTTTTCTAAGCTTTCCCGCTCTCATTAAAAGTACCTATTTTCGTCAAGTGTTAGCAGCCGTTCAGCGCCCAAAGGAATAGGCTTGAGTTTGTCCATGCTGGTTTCTTCTCTGTTCTCGTACCAGTGTGCCGCCATTAGAATAACCGCGTGTTTTATAGATTGAGGTGCTTGATTTGCACCCGCCACTACCCGAACAATAACAGCGTTTTTCTGGTCCCTGATGCTTGGCCATTGCTCGCCATAGCCTAGATTAATGTGTGCTCTAAAACCGTAATCATCAAGGAAATAGACTGAATCGCTCAGTGTCTGGTTGTTGCCGTCTGTGTCTACGTAGGTGATAGATTCAATTGATTTGATCGGCCTAATAGGGATCTCTAACGAACTAAAATCAGTAAAAGGAATGTCCCATGTTTGAGTAATGAAAACGTTACCTGTTGCTTTTTCTGCGTACTGTCGAGCCGCTACGATTAAACCAAATAAATAGGCGTCATCTTCACTATGCTCTATTCTTAGCTGTGTTTTTAATTCCGAGACGCTTACCGGCTCGCTGAGTGGCTGCGTTATCAGTTTCATTCTCATTTAATGCCGCCTTTTCTGTGCCTTGCTTTACTGGGACCGCTGAACCGCCAAGAATTAGCGATTTACCCTCATTGTCTCCGACCTCTAGCACCTCCCCCGGTTTTCTCGTGATTCGTGGCCCACTCATGCCTACCAGCATTTTAATTAACATAACAACCCCTTTAGAGTGAGCGCCTAAACGCTCACACACACCATTAAAAAAAACTATTAAGACGCTGCCATTGTTAGGGCGCGCATCCCGTTTCCGTCAATTATCTTTGAATCGGTGCGCATAATTGCAACAAATCCAACCTGATGATAATCAGCATAACGCTCAACCATGCGAGTGATCGCCATTCCCATAACGTCACGAATCCAAAGGCCGGATATATCACCGTAAACAATTGATTTAGCGCTTGCCGCCATGTTTGGCAAACCTTGGTCGATGGCGTAGGTGTCGCCGTCAATCGTTGCTGGCGTTACGCCTGAAATATCCGGTTGCCATAATGGACGGCTGTCTCCATCAAGTAGCTTTTTAAGCGCCAATAGAGTTGTATCATTAAATACCCAATTAGCCCCGATTCTATAAGCTGGATCAACTGAGTGCTTTAAATCAAGCATTTCTATATACGTTACCGCTGCCACTGCTGCCGCTGTTTTGCCGCTTGTGCATTGATTCAAGCCTTGCGGCTGTGATGAACCTGTTCCCGCTGCATAGTGTGCCGCTGTTGCTCGGCCTAAACGCTCCCCGAATTTTTTGATTAAAAACGCCTCTAGATTAAACGCGCTATCTTGCATTAGCTCGATGGGTACGCGGATAATTTTAGAAGTGTATTTATAGGCTCCCAGTGCCGCGCTACCAAACGCTACATCTTGTTCACTGTCTTGTGCGTTTTCCGCTAGAATAGCCCCACTGTTGCCTGTGTCGTCGTTGGTTGGGATATCTAACGTGTTGCCTGTGTCGGTGCTAATAACTGTAGCCAGGTTTCTAATGCCGCCAAATTGCACCATTTTTTCAATAATGGTTTTTTGTAGGTCAGTAGGAACAAGATAGCCACCCGCTGAATTGGTGCCGACTGACTGAGCACGGACTAACGCGGCCTGATGTTCAGCACTGAGACCAGAGGAGCCGGGTTGATCGGATCGAATGAGCGCGCCAAACGCTTCACGCGCTCGCTCTTCTTTGCTCTGCTCCTTGCCTTGCTCCTGCTTGCCTAACCGCTTCTCTTCGCGTTGCTCTTGCGTAAACTCATCTAATGAGCTGGCGCGTTTGCTGGTCTCGATCCGCTTATCAAAGCCCTCTAGGGTTGTGGTCATTTCTTCCCATTTGCTTTGCTCATCTGAAGAAAACCCGCGTTCTTCGTCTTCTGCTGCCTTGTGCATTGCGCGCATTTGCGTAGCAACTTGGCCGCGTTCCTGTAGTAGATCCTGTAGTTTCATAATATAAACCTCTATTAATGGTCTTCATTTATTGCGCACAAAAAAAAGGCCGCTTAATACGGCCTCAATTAATGCGCTGTTGTGCTGAAATAATCGTTCTATAGAACGCGGCTTATTTCTGCAAGTGTTAGCTGTCGGCTTCGTAGATTGGCCTCTAGCATTCTTTTAGCTTTCGCTTGTGTGTTTCGGTTTTGGTCTCTGCGTTGAATGTATTGTTCTAGCGATCGAAGGCCCACGGTTGCATCTGGGTAGGCGGGATAGGTAACTGGACTAACATCAAATAGCCTCGATACTTTGTTAATGGTCCTAACAATGGTCCCGTCTACTTCTGTGAAATCGTCCTCTTCAACTAAAAAAGAAAAACTACTTTGGTCTATATCGCCACGCTTGATACTCACCTGCAAATCATTGGCGTAGGTAGTATCTGGAAAATCAATTTCATAACGTAAACCGTTATCATCAATGCTAAGGTCTAGCGTTCCCGATTTCGTGCGCCCTAGTATCAGACTTGAATCGTGATTAAAAAGCGCTCTTACGTCATCTTCAAGCCTATCATCGAACGCGCCACGCGCTATAATCTCGACAAACCCGCCTAAGTCTTCAGACTTGCTCTCAAACACTGAGCCGTAGCCTGTAACCCTGCTCTCTCCTGCGCGTACTTCGCTATTAAAAAAGCGCCTTTCTATGTTCATTAGCTGGTTAACTCCTTCAGGGTGTTATAAATTGTGTCTTCTGTGCAAAATATCCCGCGATTTTGTGCGTCAATAAACTGTTCTGTAAATGTTTGCGTCAATGATTCAGTGCCTAACGCGCTCGCAATCGGCCCTAAATGCCGCTGTATGAACCGTTCAGCGCCACCGCCTAACCATGTGGCTTGTGACTTGTCGCGGCTTACGCGCTTTTGTGCGCTGTCTAGTAGCTCGCTGAATCGGGTAAGTAGTGGCATGGCATCTATCAAACTTTTTTCTTCTGGCTCCTCGTCGCTATCGCCTTCTGAGTCGCTGCCGGTTTTGAGTTTTTCGGCTTCGTCTTGCTTGATCATGTTAAGCGGCACAAGAACCTCATCAAGCCCGTCTATTGGGTTCATGCCCCTCAACTCGCGGCTTTCGTTGCGCGTAATGATTCCAGCATTAACAAGTTTCACGTCTTTCTCGGCCTCATCTTTTGGCGTACCTCGCAATAAATCGGACCGATCAAACTTAATGTGAATGGTGTTTTGCTCTTTTGTGCTCAGTAATTTATATGTTATTTCTTGTTCCCACTGGATAAACCACGGTGATAAAGTGCGCCTTACAAAGTTAATGCTTTCCTCTGTGATGTTTGAAAAGGTCGCGTCTTTTAAATCGCCTATCATGTGTGGCGGTATGTCGTAAATCTGCGCTACTTTTCTATCGCCATACTGCCGTGTCTGTAAAAATTGCGCCTCTTCCGGTGGTATGCCTACCCGTGTATAGTCCATCCCATCGGGTAATACCGGTGTTTTGTGCCGGTTCCCGGTGCCGCTGGTAGCACTGGCCCAACTGTTACGAATGGCCGCCCGTGCTGGTTCGTCAAGCTTGCCAGGATGTTTTAATATACCCTGAACCGTTGCGCCATTGCCGAAGAATTCAGCGCCGAAGTTTTGCGCCGCTATCTGAATTCCCAGCTCTTCCGCGTGTTGGCGTATTGGTGAGATACCTAAATACCCATCACTAGAAAGCGCTTTAATGTGAATCACTTCTTCAGCGTCAAGGTAGACCGTTTGCTGATTGTGTAGAGTGGTCTGATAGATTACAGTGTTATCTTCCATCAAGTATAGAGTTGTTAGGCCAGGGTTCAACGGCCAAATGGCAACCGGAAAACCGGCATTATTGAACTCTATCCACCCATAGCCATTTCCCCACCTGAGCGCCTGCGATTGTATTAACTTAATAACAATAAACGCGCTCATGTTCTTGTTAGCGCGTCTTGTTAGTAGCCTGTAAGTTGGGTGGTCTTTTGCAATCTCCGTGCGCTCATCGGTCACCCTGAACGGTTTCAGGCATTGCGTAGCCACGCCGTTTGATATTACACCAATGGCAGCGGATACCGCGCCTAATTGCATGGCGGTATTTTCGTTAACTGTTACACCGCTGTTATTAACCGGTCCGGTTAATATATCTGTTAGCCATCCCGCAGGGTGTTTCAATCCGCTGAATTGGCGCTCAACAGTGTTAGCAATGTTTGAAGCTAGATTTTTTAAATACTTCATACGACCAAAAGCCCTTCACTGTAGTCTGTTCTCGATTCTTCGTGAAACAACGCCCTATTTAGCGCCATTATTGCCGCCACAACGCCATCAATTTTGTTTTGCTCGTTCTCTTTTCGTGGATAAATGTTTTCTTTCGCGTCGATATGACACACTACGTTTGATATCATCCATGTTAAGATAGGATCACCGTTGTGGTGTAGCCTGCCGTCGAGTATTAAAGCCTCTAGTTCTTTCATAGGCTCGCTAAAATTCTGTACTGTTGCCCTTACTTCGACCATTTCAAGGCCGTCATTCATTAAATGAGTAGCTAGTTGAGTAGCCTGAAAGGGGTCATAACAACATTCCTCTACTTGATATATAGAGCACTCGGCTTTAATTTCTTCCTCTATGCTGTCTAAGTCTATAATAGCGCCTGGTGTTTCTTTTAATAACCCTTGTCTTGCCCACCCGCTGTACTGGCTGTTGTCGCTGTTCTCTATTGTTTCTTCTGGTAGCCAGTATTTACCGAATAGATAGAAATGCGTTTTTCCATCAATGCGCCGCATAAACAACAACACAAGCGCCGCAATATCTATCTTGCTGGCAAGGTCTAAGCCTAACCAAACCGGTTCACCTTCGAACTGTTCGAGCGTCAAAGAATGATCGGCTTGTGCGTCCCACTTGCGCATATCCATCCAGGCCGAATCCGCGTTAACCCATATATTTAAATGCTTTGTTAGGAAGTTATTTGTTGCACTGGGCAGCTCTAAAGCCTTGCGCGCCTTGCGCTCTATGTCTTGTGGATTTACTGAGATACCCCAATTAGGATTGGCTTTTTCCCATGCGATCGGGTCGGCCCAATCGTCACTTTCATCTGTCGTGTAAATTATAGAAAAGTATTCTTGGTCCTCGTGCGATCCATCAAGGATTTTTCTTGAGTAGGTGCGTTGTTCGTAGCAAATCCCAGCACGATTAAAGCCAGCCGTGGTTATCAACCAGATAAGCGGCTGCCTTCTTGCGCCCGTTGCTGTCTCTATTACGTCGAAAACGTCCCGCGTTTTATGCGCGTGTAGCTCGTCGATTATTCCACAATGAACGTTTAAGCCGTCTAAGTTTCCTCCTTGGTCGCGTGAAAGCGCTTTAAAGCTGCTCCCTGTTTCTTGAGTAAAGATCGTGTGCGGTATCGCCTTACCCATAACCTGAGCGTTGAACCGTTTGCGTAATCCCGCGTTATTGTTAACCATTGCCGCCGCATCATTGAACACCAAACGCGCCTGATCTCTAGTCGTGGCCGCGCTGAAAACCTCTGCCCCTCCCTCGCCATCTGCAAGCAAACAATATAAACCCACTCCACTTGATAACGTAGATTTAGCGTTTTTTCTAGGCACTTCGGTATAAACTGTTTTAAAACGTCGATAGCCATCGTAATCAATCCACCCGAACACGCTTGTTAGTATGAAAATCTGCCAGGGTTCTAGCGTTATCCTGCGCCCTCGCCACTCGCCTTTTATGTGTGTCAGTAATTCAATAAACGCGCAAACGTGCGAAGCTCTCGAAACATCAAACGAATAAATAAACCCCTGTTTTTCTAGGTCGTCTCTTTGTCTCTCACACGCGGATTTTACAAAGTTGCAGGCTAGCACCGTGCCGGTTAATACATCGCTAATGTACTGGTTAGCTATGCCTACATAATCACGCATTAATTAGATAGCGTCCCACGGATCACTTCCACTGTCTTTGCTGCCTATTGCTTTAACTTTGTTTCGAGCTGCTGGCGTTAAACCAAACTCTGACAAAACGCTTTGAAAACGTCTAGCCGCGTCTGCTCGCTGGCTAAATTCAGGTAGCGGCCTAATCATTTCAGAGCCTTCTTCTGTTACTGTTGTGTACGTACTTTTTCCTTTTCTAACTGTTCGAATATCACTACACAAACTTTTCCATTCTGAGTATGTTTCACAAAGCATTTCAAGTGCGGCTTGATCTGCTAATGTTATTACACCCATTGAATGCAACAGTTCGGTTAAATCTTTCCAATAATTTTTAGCTCTAGTGCTCAAGCCTTTTGGCATCTCTGGAATTTCTGAGGCCACTGTCGGGGCCTGCTTATTGTCCCGCGTCGGCCTGTGCGTTCCCTGTACAATTTTTAGGCTTTTGCTGATTGCTTTTCTGCCTTGACTCATTGCTAAAACTCCTGTTTATTTTCTGGATTGGCCGATATATGATCGGCTTTTGACCCTCTGATTGTGGTTTTATGAAAATTGAAG
>Ga0307488_10000337_pt1 | contig 37784 bp, 36 predicted proteins | sample SB02metaG_FD_202248 | JGI IMG/M metagenome (GOLD analysis project Ga0307488, IMG submission 202248) | Sea-ice brine microbial communities from Beaufort Sea near Barrow, Alaska, United States - SB 0.2 | ecosystem: Environmental > Aquatic > Marine > Coastal | place: USA: Alaska | collected... | reverse complement strand
AATAACGAGGCGACGCAAACGCATCACCTCATAAGAAACTTAGATTGTTTCAACGTTTGCAGCTTGCAAACCTTTTTGGCCTTCTTCTACTTCGAAAGACACTTTTTGGCCTTCTGGAAGAGTTTTGTAGCCTTCAGCAACGATAGCTCTAAAATGAACAAAAACGTCTTTGCCGCCATTGTCCTGTGTAAGAAAACCGTAACCTTTATCAGCGTTGAACCACTTAACTGTGCCTGTAACTTTAGACATGTAAACCTCAAATATATATAAATTAACCGCGCAAATAGCTGCGCATTCCGAATTTCTGGGAAGATGACTTACTGAGATCTCACTAACAAATGGAAAAACGTCTAACTAATGGTCACGGGCGTGAACAAAGAGGTTTATAGCACTTACAGTATCAAACTAAATAACATTGTCTTTTCAGAAACCACAATAGTGTAGCACAAAAAACACCATTGCAAATATTTATTCGCTGAAACTGCTAATTAATTCAACAATTTTGAGCAATGGTGGTTATCCTAATTTCATTCCAAACGCTATGGTCGCAGGGCTTTGTCACCTCTTGCCAGACCACAAACACCTGTACGCGCAGACTCAATAATATCTCCACATTGGGACATTACATCTTCAAATGCACATAATTTATCGCTAGTTCCAGTAATTTCAATAGTATAGTTATTGGCATTTACATCGAGAATACGAGCTCTAAAGATATCTACATTTCGTTTTACCTCGGCACGCGACAACTCTGTTCTTGTGCCTACTTTTATCAGCATTAACTCGCGTTCAATATGCGGACCTTCGGTAAGCTCAGCTACTTTTAGCACGTCAATAAGCTTGTTTACCTGCTTAGTAATTTGCTCAATGACTTTGTCACTACCCTGAGTGATGATAGTCAATCGAGATAAACTTTCATCGTCAGTTGGCGCTACGCAAAGAGAGTCAACGTTGAAACCACGTTGCGAAAAAACACCTACTATTCTTGATAATGCACCTGGCGCATTTTCCATTAGCACTGAAATGATTCTTCTCATTATGTGCGCTCCATTTTGCTCAGACGCATATCATCCATTGCACCATATTTAATTTGCATAGGATAAACGTGTTCATTTTGGTCAACCATGATATCCATAAACACGAGACCCGGAGTCGCAAAACAACGTGCCATTGCATCATCAAGTTCATCAAGATGATCTACTTTAATTCCGGTGTGACCGTAGGCTTCAGCCAACTTAACGAAATCAGGCATAGATTCCATATATGAACTAGAATAGCGGCCTTTATAATTCATATCTTGCCATTGACGAACCATACCAAGAGCACGGTTATTCAATGAAATAATCTTTATCGGTAAACCATATTGCATACACGTTGATAGCTCTTGGATATTCATTTGAATACTACCATCACCCGTTACTACAACGGAGACCGCATCTGGGTAAGCAAACTGCACACCCATAGCTGCAGGAAGACCAAATCCCATAGTGCCTAGCCCACCTGAATTAATCCAGCGACGAGGTTTCGCAAACGGGTAATAAAGTGCCGCAAACATTTGATGCTGACCCACGTCAGAACTGACATATGCGTCGCCCTTAGTATGCTCATACAAAGATTGAATAACTTTTTGCGGCTTTATTACCTGAGTAGATTGATCAAATTCCAAGCATTTTTTACCACGCCACTCCTCAATTTGTTGCCACCAATCAGCAAGCTTTTCTCCTTGGTTAGTAAAATCTGCATCAGCAAGCAGGTCCAGCATTTGCAAAACCACTTTGTCAACGGAACCTACCACCGGTATATGTGCATTAACAATTTTTGAAATAGAAGCAGGATCAATATCTACATGAATAATGTCAGCATGCGGACAAAATTTATCTACATTGTTAGTTACTCTGTCGTCAAAGCGCGAGCCTAATGCGATAATACAATCTGAATTATGCATCGCTTTATTGGCTTCAAGAGTACCGTGCATGCCTAACATACCAACAAACTGAGGATGTACTGATGAAAAAGCACCCAAGCCCATTAATGTGCTGCACACAGGCGCCTGTAAAAGTTCTGCCAATTGCGTGACATAAGTAGCGGCTTCCGCTGCAATTGAACCACCCCCTACATATAATATAGGGCGCTGTGACTTCAATATTGATGCAACCGCTTTTTTGATTTGTTTATTGTGGCCTTTCAATGTGGGATTATAAGAACGCATTGTTACGTCATCGGGGAACACATAAGGATGTGAATCTTGAACATTAACAATGTCTTTCGGTAAATCAACAACCACAGGACCTGGACGACCAGAATTGGCAATGTAAAAAGCTTTTGCAATTGCCATTGGAATGTCTTCAGCTTTTTTTACCAAAAAACTGTGTTTGACGACGGGCCTTGATATTCCCACCATGTCACATTCCTGAAAAGCGTCTTCTCCGATATGCATCGAAGGAACTTGCCCTGACAAAATGACCATTGGAATGGAATCCATAAAAGCTGTCGCTATGCCAGTAATTGTATTTGTTGCGCCCGGTCCAGACGTGACTAACACAGCACCAGTTTTACCGGTAGCACGAGCATAACCATCTGCCATATGCGCAGCGGCTTGCTCATGTCGCACAAGCACATGTTTAATGTCGTCTTGAGCATGTAAGGCATCATAAATATCTAGCACCGCGCCGCCCGGATAACCGAACAAATGCGTTACACCAACTTCTTTTAGGGCTTCTACTACCATTGCAGCGCCCGACATCATTTTCACAGATTTCTCTCCTCATGCGTTTTCGTCATCAAAAAAATCTTACCTCCGGAATATAGCCCACCCGGAACAAAGATAAAACCCAACAGAGAGAAAAAGTGAAATAATCATCCCAATATACCCAAATATTAGGATGGTTATTCTAATACTGGAATGTTAACAGCATGTAAATAGGATGTTCAGCCTAATTAATCATCCATATTGATGTCTATTTCATCATCTATATCATTTACTAAGTCGTCATCTGGTCGGCTCTGGTTCGATCCCTTCTTCGTGCCATGTATACTGGCATATTTTGGTCGGTTAATACGATTTTGGTACTTTAACCAAGCACGTTCTGCATTAGTGTCTGGTTGTTTGCGTCCTAACGCGGAATCAATGAAGCCTATTTCTTCGCTGTTTGATGGCAATAAGTGACCATCAACCAACGCGGAAATTAAGCAGCCATATTGCGATAAAGCCTTACTCTCAGCGATAGAAAAATCACCAGATCGAGAAAAACCATAAGGATAATGCTTAGGATCGCTAAACATACGTTTTAAAAGTGATTCGCTATTCATATTTAACACAAGAAATTGCTCCCCGAATTGAGACAAATAACAATGGGATATGCTTACAAGTCGCATTAATAATCCGAACTAGCGGGTTTGTCAACTGATAATTTAAACATTATAAAAAAATGTACACATCTAAATCTTGGCTTAATTAAGTGCGCGCGTAATTAATTCCTAATAAGTCTTTATTTAGAATAAAGAAAACATATTGAAACATGGATAAATAGAGTGCTTGAATAAACGTTTTTAACGACATTCAATACTAACTATTTTTTGCCTTTTGATACCCATGCCCATTGCATTTCAGCAATAACCGGCTCGTCACCACTCTCATCGGTAACTTTAACATCAACCAAAAAATCACCTTTTGGTTCGTTTTTCAAAATTTGTATCTGCTCGTCGGTGAGAGTTGCCGTTGCTTGCATATCGCCATACGCTCGCTTTACGTATTTAAGATTCATGCTTTTGATGAGAGGGAGTTTATCGCCAGGTAAATTTACCCCGACTACAAATCCAGTTGCTGATTCTGCAATTAGTGCCATGGTCGCTGCATGAACGCTGCCGATATGATTTTGTACTTTCCTTCGATTTTTAACAAAAAAAGTGACGCTTTTTAAATCAGTTTCTTTTATGTCTATTTGACACGTACCAACCAATTTAACTTTATATCGAAACATCCAAGTCAACATTTTAAAACGCAGCCACAGTGGCCTTTTCATAGCGTTGTCAGCAAAGGTTCTTAGTGGATTTACTATGCGCATAAAAACGACCTGAGTAAGTGTATAATTTCACTAGTATCTGAAAATGGTAGCATATCAAGAATGGTTCCCCGTAGCATTTTAGTAAAACTAGTCGCTGTATATATTAAGTGAAGTAATCTGGATTTGATCGGTAAATACGGAGGGGCTATATCGCTTAACGACTGAATTAACGCAAAGTGAGCCCGTTAAAACCAAAAAAAGCACAGTAATAACTGTGCTTTTATTGTATTTGGAGCGGGAAACGAGATTCGAACTCGCGACCCCGACCTTGGCAAGGTCGTGCTCTACCAGCTGAGCTATTCCCGCAATCTGGAGGCGCATTCTACAAACATCTCTGAGCAGTGCAAGTCTAATTTGCAATTATTTATAAAATAACCCGTATTTGCCTAAATCTTAAACACATTCTCTCGGTAGAATTTCATCTCATCAATTGACTCAATAATGTCATCTAATGCCAAATGCACACCTTTTTTCTTAAATCCAGCTAACACCTCTGGTTTCCACCTAGCCGTTAATTCCTTAATCGTACTGACATCGACATTTCGATAATGAAAATACTGTTCCAACTCTGGCATATATTTAACTAGAAAACGTCGGTCTTGACCAATTGTGTTACCGCACAAAGGGGATTTACCTTTGGGTACATAATTCTCTAAAAATTTTATAGTCTCGTTTGCGGCAGCTTCAACATCATATTCACTCGCCAGGCAGCGTGCTGTCAATCCTGTCGAACCGTGCGTTTTCACACACCATTCATCCATGTTGTCCAACACTTCAGCGGACTGATACACTGCAATTACAGGACCTTGAGCCAGTATATTGAGCTCTTTATCTGTTACGACAGTTGCAATTTCCATGACTACGCAAGTTTCAGGGTCTAACCCGGTCATTTCCATATCAATCCAAACTAAATTTGAGTCATTAAGCGATTCATTCAGTGACATGATCACTCCTGTTGTTAAATATCATGAAAATAATAGCTAAAAAAGGTAACATGCAAATAAGCATTTCGCCAGCAAGTATTCAATCAACAAGGTTCACGTGGCTAAAAAACCAAAACTATCCGATCGTCAAAAACGACAGGTCAAAGATAACCGCACAAAACGCCTCGCAAGCAAGCAAGTAGCTCACAGCGATGAGCACCTTGGGGCAGAGTTAAAAGGCCGCGTTATTGGTCGTTTTGGGAAACATGCTAATGTCGAATCCATCGACGATGGCATTGTACATAAGTGTCATATTCGACGAACAGTTACCTCAGTTGTTTGCGGTGATAATGTGTTGTTTCGACCTTCCCAATCTGATGACTCGCGCGACCGTGGTGTAATTGAAGTTGTTTTAGACAGAATTACCACACTCACTCGCCCTGACTTTTACGACGGTGTGAAACCCATTGCCGCCAATATAGATCAAATTATTGTAGTGGCAGCCATAGTGCCTCAGTTGTCAGCCCATATTATCGATCGATACTTGGTCGCATGTGAAGACGTCGACATACAACCGGTTTTAGTCATCAATAAAATGGAACTGTTAAGTGACGAAGACCGCGAATACGTGAAGGAAGTCGTCGAAATCTATGAAGAAATTGGTTACAGAGTAATCTACATGAGCTGTGTTACTCAGGAAGGTATTGCTGAGCTGTCCACTCTATTAAAAGACAAGATTAGCGTGTTTGTCGGCCAAAGTGGTGTAGGGAAGTCCAGTATAATTAACCAATTACTGCCTGATGCAGAGGAAGTGGTTGGTGATATTTCTAAAAATTCAGGCTTAGGACAGCACACAACAACCGCTGCGAAATTATTACATTTTGAGCAAGGTGGTGACTTAATCGATTCTCCTGGAGTCAGAGAATTTGGGCTTTGGCACTTACCCGTTGAAAAAGTTACCTCTGGTTTCATTGAATTTCGCGATTATATAGGCGGCTGCAAATTTACGGATTGCAAGCATGGAACCGATCCAGGCTGTCTTATCAGGCAGGCCGTTATAGATGAAAAAATCACAGAAGATCGCTATGAAAGTTATCATAAGATTGTAGAGTCTGTAGAAGAAAACCGCCCTTCTTATTCGAAAGGGTAATTTCAAATAAGAACTTAATTTCTCAATAGTTTATTCTTTGTTGTACAATAACGAATTATAGATAATGGAGAGAGTTCAGTGCTAGATTGGTTCAAGATTCGCGTTCAATACATACTTCCTAAACACGTAGTATCAAGAATGGTCGGTTGGTTAGCTGCAGCGGAAGCAGGTGCGGTAACCCAGTTCTTAATCAGAACTTTCATTAAAGCATTTAAAGTTGATATGTCGGAAGCAAAGTATCCCGAACCAACCCACTATAATACCTTTAATGCGTTTTTTACGCGCCAATTAAAAGACGACATCCGTCCTATCGAAGACAATGAAAAACAACTTTGCCATTCAGTTGATGGCAGAGTCAGTCAATTCGGAAAAATTATTGGCGATGAGATTTTTCAGGCAAAAGGCCATAATTACAGTTTAACAACACTATTGGGTGGCAAGCCGGAGTTGGCGAGTGTATTCAAAGGTGGCGATTTTGCCACTATTTATTTATCACCTAAGGACTACCATCGCATTCATATGCCCATTGATGGCAAACTTACCGATATGTTGCACGTACCTGGTGAGCTCTTCTCAGTTAATCCACTAACCGCAGCAAATGTACCCGGATTGTTTGCACGAAATGAGCGCGTTGTGACGATATTTGATACACCGGCAGGTAAAGTAGCCATTGTGCTCGTTGGAGCCACGATTGTTGCCAGTATTGAAACTGTTTGGGCCGGTAACATAACACCACCAGCAGGTAAAACCGTGCAACATTGGCAGTATGAAGAGCAAGATATTCAGCTAAACAAAGGCGATGAAATGGGACGTTTTAAACTAGGTTCAACAATTGTGGTTTGTTTCGAACCCAACGCAGTTGAATTTGCCGACCTGCAAGCCGGCATGTTAACTCGTTTAGGCGAACCATTCGCCGTTTTAAAAGACACGGAAAAAACGTTAAGCGATTCAGAATAACATTGATGGACCCTGTCAAAAAAAGCCTAATATCACTGCACCTAACTGTCATGTTATTGGGTGGCACTGCACTTTTTTCACAATTGATCCCACTAGGCGCCGTCGACATCACCTTTGGTCGTTCTGTCGTTGCTTGTCTGCTGCTTTTTGTGGTTACAAAGTTAGCTGGTGAAAGATTGAGGTTGAATTCAAGTAGAGACTATTTCATTGCATTCGGTCTCGGTATTATTATGGCTGTACATTGGGTTTCGTACTTTATGGCCATGCAGTTATCTAGCGTATCCGTCGGTATTATTGCGCTATTTACGTTTCCCGTGATTACCGTATTTATTGAACCTTATTTTGAAAAAAACCGTTTGCAATGGCAGGACGTTGTCAGTGCACTTGTCGTCTTAGCTGGTATTGCCCTAATCGTTCCAGATGCTTCATTGGACAATGATGTTACCTTAGGAGTTATTGTTGGTATTTTTTCGGCCTTTCTTTATGCCATCCGCAACCTATTGCATCGTCATTGTTTTTCGCACTACAGCGGCACTAAAGCGATGGCATGGCAAACCCTAATTATATGCCCTACCTTGATATTTTTTATATCAGATGAATTGATAATGATTGATGTAAACACCTTGTGGTTACTAGTTGCACTGGGTACATTTTTTACTGCGGTACCGCATGCCATGATTGCTACTTCTTTAAAGCATTTACGTGCGAAAACATTTTCCTTAGTTGCTTGTATGCAGCCTCTTTACGCAATTATATTTGCGATGATTTTGATTAATGAACAACCCACTTGGCAAACTTTAATTGGAGGTTTACTGGTAATTTCAGCAGCAGTATACGAGACTATTAATACCCATAGGGAAAACCAAAAAGCCAAACAATGCTCGTAATTGCCCACCGCGGTTTTAGCAGTCAATATACTGAGAACACCATTATCGCCTTCCAGCAGGCCTTAATGCTTGATGTCGACGCCATTGAACTGGACATTCATCAAGTTGAACACGAATTTTTAGTTTTTCACGATCCTTACGTTAATAAACTGACCAATGGTAAAGGTCGTATCTTTGATATGCCGCTCAGTCAGGCGCGTCAACTTCTTGTGGACCATAAATACACAATACCGACGTTGGGCGAAGTTGCTGCACTAATAGGCGACAAAGTTATATTGAATATTGAAGTGAAATCACTGCAATCAGTTCAAGAGTTCGTCGTTTATGTTAAAAAGTTTGTTGCCGCACATCAATGCAAAGTAGTGATTTCATCCTTTGATCATCCTTTACTGATGGCGATAAAAACGAGTTTCAGTGACTTTACCGAAGCACAACTGTCATCTGACGATGCTTACCCAGTAGAGTTTGGTGCATTAATTGCTCATGCCCCATTTGACCATGCTAAATACGCAAGTAATCTGGGTGTCTTAATCGCAGCTACTGATTGGAATACAGTTAATGCCGACTTCGTAGAGGATGCGCATAGACGCGGCAAGAAGGTATGGTGTTACACCGTAAACCATCAAGCAACGTTAATAGACCTTCTAGACATTGGTGTTGATGGTATATTTACAGATCGTCCGGACTGGGCTAGACAATTTATTACGGACAGAGAAAGCATCGCTCGAAACTCCGTTCGAGGCTATTAATAGGTATTTCGCAACGAATGATTATTTATCTGAACAACCATTTGCGGCTAACGGCGAAGTTAAGGAAACACTCGGATCCCAGATTCTATCCCATAGACGACCGACTTGACTTAAGTCGGGTCGCTCAGTTACTTTCTCAAAATCTCCGACCTTAATACCTGAACTCGTTTGCTCGCCTACGACAAAGTTAAATGCATAACTGCACTCAACTCCCATGCGCAAGTCAGATAGAACCACCTTATCGTTTTTTTGTCGAACTGAGTAAAAACCTTTAGTAAACCATTGCAAACGCACAACACCCCATTCACCCTGAATATCCTCAAGCAATTCAGGATAAGTACGGTAAGCGTTCAATGTGACATCTTTAGATTTATCAAAAACGGAAGCATAGCCTTCATAGTAATCGCCATCAGACATCACCACTACACGCCAAAGCATGGTGGTTAGCGGCGCAGGAGTACTAACATAAGCGTTAACTTGGATGCCTCGATTCATTAAAGCGGTTTCTACCTTGTGATCGATAGCTACTTTGGCAATAAGAGACCAACAGATATAGGCACTACTTAACGCTAGTCCTAAAAAATTCATACGCCGTGCTGTTGTCGTCTTCACATTTGGGAATAATGCAAACGCTAGGCCCAGCAGAAGAGGTAATGTATATGCAGGATCAATTATAAACACATTGGAAACAGCTACGGGATATTCCGTAAAGGGCCACATTAATTGAGTTCCATAAACAGTTAAGCTATCAAGAATTGCATGTGTAGATAAGCTTAAAAAGACTAACCAAAACCACTGCTTTGTATACTGCCGATCGCTAGAATGGATTTTCAATATTAACCAGGTAATAACAGGGCTAGCAAGAAGATGAACGAAAAGAGAATGACTGAAGCCGCGATGATAGGTGAAGGCTTCGACTTCACTAGCGTAGGGTAGAAACACGTCTAAATCGGGTAATGTCCCTAAAACAGCCCCCCAAACGATAGCTTTACGACCAACTTTACTCCCTAGTACAGCGTAACCAACAGATGCACCTAACGCGATTTGTGTCAAAGAATCCATGTTTGCTTATTTTTATTTTGTGAAACCACTAACAATAGTACAACAAGCACATCTAAAACCCAATAAAATCAATAATTTATAATTAAAAAGGATTCTACAAATATGTATAGTTAACAATATCGTCATTACTGTTCTTGAATCATAGCCCGGCAAGGACTGGTTGTTTTAAGTCGTTGTAAAATTTCATCTGCACATTATCTTGCTTCGCACTATACATTGCCTGGTCCGCAAAACTTCTGAGCTTTGAGGGGAGCAATGAGTCGTCTGGATACATAGCAATACCAACGCTGGCACCCACCGATAAATTACAGTCCCCGCCTGAGGTGAATGAAGACAACCTATTTGTTAACCTATTAACTACTTCCACCGCTTCACTGGACGATTGTAAATTTGGCAAAATAAACAGGAATTCATCTCCCCCTACCCTCACCGCAATATCTATGTGTCTGATTTCTTCTTTGAATAGTTTTGCAATGGAGGCTAACACTTCATCACCAATTTCGTGGCCCAAGGTGTCATTTATTTGTTTAAATTCATTTAAATCAATAAACACAACCGCTATTTTTTTCGCACTTATTTTTGCGGTGCTAAGCGCATTTTCTAGCATTGGCATAGCCAGTCTTGCCGAATAATATCCAGTCAGGGAGTCGTGATTTGCAAAATATTCTATTTCTTTTTGTTGAGACACAATTATTTTTAATTGCTTCGATAACTCTCTGAAACCTTGCGAGGTCAGGATCAAAATTAAGGTAATTGACAGGGCCGAACCTATGGCAACAATTACCCAAGAACCGAACATACCAGCATATACATCTGGCCTTACCGAATATTCAATCACATCATTGACAAATAACAAGCCTAGGCCAAGGACGAAAACGCACCAAAAAGCTGAGAACCAAATCGCTGGACGAATCCCCCATAAAACCGCAACCAAAAACGAGGTGAAAGTTGCGAATGTAATCACCCCACTTTGTAATCCAAAGGAGAGCATTCCGACTATGATCATGGCGCTAAGAACTAAAATGATAACCACTAAATCTAGCGTGTAGTTAGATTTATTTGGTCTGAAATTGCAGGCTAAGACGATAATTGTAAGTGTAATATGCAGCAGAAAAATGGGTTGAAAACCTATTTCCTGCCATCGTAAAAGTGACAGAGGCAGGCCGATAGAGACAAGAAAAGAAAGACCTAGCATTAATTTAGAAGCTAGAGAGCGTTTAAATTCTTTTAGAGCATCGTTTAATAAAAAAGAAAATGTCATGACCAAAACCTATCTCAATAAGTAAAAATTAGTATAGAGTAATATACTAGGTTTACAAATTAAGTTGGGATTGGCTAAGAATGGGGCATTCCACTGTTTACGTCTTATTTTTTTGACCCACATACATCTTCACAGCTTTTACAACTTTTACACAAACGTATGTTAGTTACATGAGCTGCTATAATCAGGAAAGCACCAATCGCAATAGTGAAGGGTTCATACTCATGGCCAAACATGTCCTTGTTCCAATATATTAAACCACCTAGAGTGAGAGAATACAGAGGATAAAGCTGCCGATGATATTTGTGAAAACCAACAAATAATGCGGCAAAGCCAACTAAAATTGAGAATGTTAATATCATTCGCTCGAACCACACTTCTGCAAAAACGCTACTGGCCACCAATGGTGCAAGCGGCAGTAGTATTGGTAAAAGCAAACAATGCAAGGCGCAAATACTGGACACCCAAATACCAACGCGATCTAAAACGACATTTTGTGTTTCAGGGTCGACAACAGCTTGCACAGCTGCCATTGCATTGGTATCTGCTTCTAATATATCTGGCTTAAGGTCAGCGAATTTGCTGTTCATTTACTCTTCTCAAAAACCGAGGAAGCTCGGCACGTATCAAATTATCGTTATAATATAACATCTAATTTAAGACCTGTAAAAACATTAAAACAATACGCGTGTATTTACTTTACATATTTATTCTGGGGCAATGTCAGTTGCGGGTCTTGAGGATTCTTTTGCAATCCTCGGCGGTTCAACATCACCGATGCCATCGTTGCTCCCAAAAGACAGATACTCACTCACCGTAATAAGCTCTATATCATCGGGTAGATTAGCCAACTTACGTTGTAAAAAGGAGATACTGATTTTGTAAGGATGTGCTATACCAATAACCGAACCATTGCGTCTGGCCTTTAGGACAAGCTGCTCAAATTGCTTTTCAAGAAACGCTTCATTCGCGTAATGGTCAAGAAAAACATGACGCTTGGCACTTGCCACGCCATGCTGCTGTGCAATTATATATGCTTTAGTAAATTTAGTTGTACGACTGTCAATAAAGTATAGATTATTATTATTAAGAACCTGCATAACTGCATTCATCTGCAGTGTAATTTGCGTGAGTTTGCTGCCCATATGATTATTCACACCAGTCGCATGGGGTACAGACTTCAAAGCTAACAATAATTTCTTCTCAACTTCCTTAGGATACATGCTTGCTAGCAAACCACCATTGCCTAGCGCTTCGCCATGCAATGACTCCATGGGCATATGCAGCATTACCTCTCGACCTTGCTGAAAAGAATAAGTTGAAAATTCTGTCGAAAACGGGGTGTGAGGTAGTATTGAAAAAGTAACTTTTTTAGGGAGAGAGAAAGCATCAGAATCGGCTCGTTTATTTCCGATATCATCAATAATGATGGCAATCTGAGCCTTTTTCTGTTGATAGCTTGGGTATTGCTTGCCTTGTTGAGAGCTCACTAAACTGACTTTCGTTGATTTAGTCGTCATCATTTTGCCTTTAGCTTGGCTAGTATTAACCAGCAGCTGCTCAGCATCCACAAGTAAGCTAACGCAAACCAATAATACTGCTATGGTTGTTTTTTTTAGCACACTTCTTCTTCTTCACTTTTTATTACCAGCTACTTTTTTGGTAATGCAAGTTGATTAGTTTTATTGTTAGACGAATGCACGATATCAATACTACGTAATAATTGCACCCAAAATGAAGGCACAAAAACTAAATAGTCGAAGTAATGTAAGGCATATCTTAAAGCGAATGGTCGTAAAAAAACAATATAAGTACAATTGAGGTTACGATTAGTCTGTTTTATAGCCCTTCCAATTTTTTCTTACCACCTCTCAAAGAGCCAATATATAGCTACGCCACCAACCAAAAGGGAGAGTAGTTGCATGCCATAACATTTATAGTAATTGCTTTTTCTTAACCATAGCAAAATAGGCAAGAAAACCACTAACAGAACCAACTGCCCTATTTCGACACCTAGATTAAAGCCTAATACACTTAACAACTGATGTTCTTTGTTGAAACCAAATTCAGACAAGGCCCCAGCAAAACCCATACCGTGAATTAGACCGAAAATGAACGTAATAGCACCTAAATTTTTTATTATCGGAAATAAGTTATTAATAACGTTAAATAATATAGACGCAGCTATTGCAACTTCAATCCAAGATCGCGCGGGCTTCACAAAAAACGTCGCTCAGTTTGGTAACTATAGGAGAGACTAATGAGGGATTGGCTGAAATGGACAACAGCAAGAATGGTTGAGTGATATATTCAATCAGGTGATAAAAAAGTGACCTGCGCTTTATTGATTAGTACTCAGGTACCTGATAAGCGCTTCGCACTTTGACGATTCAAGTTGCAAGACTACGCTATTTTGGATGTCGGATTTGCGGAAAGTTCATGCCATATTTCATTTGCATTGGCAATTTGTATTTGTTCTTCAAGAATGTCAGACAAATGTTCTCTGGTGGTCAGCGGGTTAGCTAAAACCACACGGAATACCGTTATAGCTTCGCCGTTGTATTTCTCAATTTCAATACGGGTTCTGGATACAAATGACTTTCCAGCTTCGCGTTGTTGCTTTTGTACCGACACAGTTAAACTATCCAATTTTTTATTAATATTCGCAATGTCAGCGGCTGACATACTCGCCAACTGAGCCAAAGCGTTAGGTCTAAGTCGGTATGTAAGTAAGGATAAAGTGGGTTGAGTTATTAACTCAAATTCAGAATGAACATTGATCATTTCGGCAAATTCATGCGCTAACTCAATGCTTTTATTGATCAGAAGCTCATATCCTCTGCGACCTAAGATGTGCAAGGACGAATACACCATCAGTGCCATACCGTTGCGCGAACCTTCTAAAGTAGTGGCGCCTAAATCTTTAGAACCCTCGCGTAAAACGTACTGCGCGTGATGGCGCACCGCATTGCTGTGTTTAGGATCCTTAAACAAAACCATTCCTGCGCCCATTGGCACATACATCTGCTTGTGCGCGTCAATAGTAACTGAATCGGCTCGTTCAATGCCCGCTAATCTTGCGCGATAACGTTCAGAGAATAAAGTCGCTCCGCCCCAAGCGGCGTCAACATGAAACCAACAATTCAATTCTTTTGCTACATCGGCAAGTTCATTTAATGGGTCAACATGACCCGTTTCGGTTGTGCCTGCGATACCAACAATCGCAAGTAATTTGTTGCCCGATTGTTGATACGCTTTTCCCAGTTTCAGCGCTTGCTCTGGATCAAGTTTTTGAGTTGGGCTATGGACCGTAAGCATATTGTCGCGACCAATACCCAATATATCAACCGTTTTAGATAAAGAATAATGCCCACGATTAGAGGACATAACGCCAATATTTTCATAACCATAGTGACGATAGGCTGCTGCTACGCCGGCTTTTGCAACACCAGGGAATGTGCCATCCGGCGACAATAAATGATTTCTAGCAACCCATAGTGCGGTTATATTTGCGACCGTACCACCAGAACAAAAAGAGCCCAATGCATGATTCGCACTATGTAAATAATCTTCATAAAATTTATCATCTTGTTGATAAATCAAATTATGCATCATGCCAAGAGTCTGCCTTTCAAGCGGCGTAAAAGCCTTGGAAGTTTCAATTTTGACAAGATTTTGATTTAAGCCAACCAATAGCTTGGCTAAGGTTAGGTGAAAATATGGCAATGCCGACGTCATGTGACCTATAAACGTGGGGGAATAGGTGTTAACTGAATGAGCAACCAATTTGTTGAGTAGTGACTCTGCATGCTCGGAAACAAATTCAGGACTATCGGGCACAGATGCATTAAAGAAATCTTTTTCAATCTCTTCTAAAGAGGTCTTTTTTGTGACCACATGCTGAGAAAGGAAATCCGAAATATTGTCGGACAAATGCCTTTCTATTTTGGCTAACGTTGAATCACTATGCTCAGGTTTAGTAAAAACTCTAAATAAATGCTCTAAGCTAACTTCTGCTTTTGACAATTTGTAACCTTAGATGAAAAATCCCAAGCTTGAATTTTACCCCACTTCTACATCAATACCAAGATACTGAATGTGACATTTATCGACAAAATGCATGAAATGCACTTAAAAACACTTGAATTTGCGGAAAAAACTCAAGATTTTGCATTTAGAACTGATACATATTGAACATATGGTTGAAATTTAACCTAAAAAAATGGGATAAGGTATTTAAATGAGTCATTCACGGGTCGAAACACAGTTCAAAATGGAACGTGTTGTTCCGTACTTTCAACCGATTATGAATCTACGTAATAATAGGGTGTGGCGATACGAGTGTCTAGCAAGGTTATTAGGTGACAACGAACATATTTTTCTACCTAGTGAATTTTTAACCATTGTTGAACAGAAGAATTGGAATGCCAAACTAACTTATCATATCTACGAACAAAGTCACCGCTACTGTGCACATCGCAATATTCCATGGAGTATTAATCTTAGCGAAAACGATTTAAATGACGAGTCGTTAGTGACTTGGTTAATACGCTCTCATGAAAATACACCGACGACTCTATTTGGTATTGAGATATCCCATACTGCATTACAGAAACACTTTGCGGTTATTGCTCATTTAACTGAAAACTGTCCAAACTTGACCATTATTATAGATGATGTATCAACTTCGAGTGCTATTTTGACGCAAACACTGAAGCTAAAAATTCAAGCTATTAAGCTTTCAGGCAAGATGATTAATAGTCCAAATATAGATAAAAAAGCACTGATTGAACTTGTCGAGCTGTGCAAAATAGCCAATACAAAACTGGTTGCTGAGCACATTGAAGACAAATCGACACTTGAGTTAGTTACCTCAATGGGCATTGACTTCGGACAAGGTTTTTATCTTTCTTCTCCCTCAGCAATTGTGTAAAGCCGCCAACATGATTGGCCTGACTCAGTGTACTTTCGTTCGAACGGCGTAATGGGGACACTACTGACTTGATTGATTTGGCTTTTTACACCATGAATAGCGAGTGCTTGCTGAAATTCGTTAAGATAGGTGAGCCAATTGCTTCTTACTTCAATGTTGGTTGAACAACCTAGCAACGCTATAAACGCTGGACTCGCATGCCAACGTTTTCTAACCTGCGCTTTCTTAGGATACGGATTGGGATAAAACAAACATTGTTTACTCACTGTCCACTTTGCTGTTTTCAGATGATCAGCTATTAATCGCCAGAAATCATTTAAGTCAGCTTGAAATACCCTAACATTGTTGCTGATATCACCGTCTTTTTGTCGTTTATAGTGGCTGTGTTTATCCAGTCGCACGGACGACTTGTCAATACCAATGATCTTAGTATTCGGGTGTTGTTGGGCAAGCACAATACTGCTTTCGCCGACACCACAGCACGCGTCGATAATCACGTCACCCTGCCAACTTCCCAACCACTCAATGACCGAATCGAATGTCTGCTTGGTATGCTGCGCAATCGGCTTTTTAAATTCACAGTGGCGGTACTTATTCACAATATCAGCAAGGTCTTCATGCGTACCTTGCTGATTCGTTGTAACTTCTCTAGGGCTCGATTCCATTAAGTGCGAATACCGGTGCCCGTAGAAAGTAGGCGATAAGCGACTGCAAACAACACAATATTTAAGCCGATCAGCATACTAAGCGCTAGTGTGAAATTAACATCAGCACTGCCTAAAAACCCGTAACGGAAAGCATTAACCATATGATAAATAGGATTAATTTGAATTACGCCCTGCCAAAAATCATTGAATACTTTCTCTAGCATTGATGCTGAATAAAACACACCACCAAGATAAGTTAGAGGCGTTAGCACAAACGTAGGAATGATGCTGATATCGTCGAAGCTTTTTGCGTAGATTCCGTTTATTAAACCTGCAGTAGCGAACAAAATAGAAGTGAGTAAAATAGTCACAATAATGACTCCATAATGAGCGATTTTTATATCAACAAAAAACATTGATACAAAGATAACAACGACGCCGATAATAGAAGCTCTGGCAACACCACCGCCTACGAAACCCATAATGACGACCCAAGTAGGCACCGGAGCCACGAGTATCTCTTCTACATTGCGCTGAAATTTGGCGCTGAAAAACGAAGACGATACATTCGAGTATGAGCTTGTTATAACTGCCATCATAATTAATCCTGGAACAATAAACTCCATATAACTAGAGCCGTCAATTGGACCAATTCTGTCACCCATAAGCTTACCAAAAATCACAAAATAGAGGGACATCGTGATAGCAGGAGGGACTAATGTTTGCACCCAAATTCGTAAGAACCTCGTGCACTCTTTAATCCAAATGGTATAGAGCGCGGTCATATTACGATTACTCATCGGTAGTTCCTTTTTCTTGATTGGCTTCGACTAAGCGGACAAATAACTCTTCAAGTCGATTTGACTTATTGCGCATACTCATCACTTGGATATTTTGTTTTGATAGCTCCTCAAAAACCGGGTTTAAGCCACCTTGTTTGAGTACATCGACTTCTAAGGTTTGATCATCGTTGGCTCGCGTCTCAAAACCCTCAATACTTATGTGCTTAGCTCCTGATGCAAGATCGAACACGTAGGTTTCGACGTTTAAGGTGGCTAAGAGGGCCTTCATGCTGGTATTTTTAACAATTTGTCCTTTATCAATAATGGCGATATTTCGACACAGCATTTCGGCTTCTTCCAAATAATGCGTTGTCAGAATAATAGTAATGCCTTCCTCATTGATTTTCTTAAGGAAGGTCCACATTGAACGGCGTACTTCAATATCGACACCCGCAGTAGGTTCATCCAAGATTAGCATGCGAGGCTCATGCATTAGCGCCCGAGCAATCATTAAACGGCGCTTCATGCCACCCGACAACTCTCTACCCGCGGAATTTCGCTTATCCCACAGATCAAGTTGCTTGAGGTATTTTTCGGCACGTTCTTTTGCAATTGAACGAGGAACGCCATAATAACCAGCTTGATTAACAACGATTTGAAATAGCGTTTCGAACTGGTTAAAATTAAATTCTTGAGGAACTAGGCCAATACAACTTTTAGCGTTAACAATATCAGTCGCTAAATCGTGTTCGAAGACTTTTACACTGCCGCTAGATTTATTCACTAATGAGCTAATAATCCCAATAGCTGTCGATTTACCTGCCCCATTGGGGCCTAGCAAGGCGAAAAAATCGCCCTCTTCAACGGTTAAGTCGATGCCTTTTAGCGCCTGTACTCCACCCTTATAGGTTTTTGCCAAGCCCTTTATATCTAATGCTTTCATTCTGCCTCTCAAGCCATTTTCACTTATGTGAATATAGTGATTTTGCGCGTACCGCAAAAAGTGGCGGTATTATGCCAAAATTCAAGCTAAATAGTCACATCTTAAGGAAATAAGATAAAAGTTAACACTTAGGAATAAGGAAACTGAGGGGGTTAGTTAGTTCAACCCACTCCCGATTGTATTTAACACCAACCTAGTTTTAGCCATTTAATAACATGTGCACGCCAATACTAGCGACATAACCGAGGGCAATTGCAGGCGTCCATTTTAAATGACTAAAAAAGGGGTAATGGCCGCGAGCTTGCCCCATCAATGCAACACCTGCTGGAGAGCCAATAAAAAGTAGGCTTCCTCCAACGCCAGCGGTTAACGTTACTAACAACCACTGCACTTCAAGATATATTGTTTTTACGGCAAACATGACCGGGGTGTTATCCACAATAGCTCACAATATTCCAGCACAGCGGCTAACCAAACTTTATTGACATGAAAAACGAGTAGAATTGAGAAACAGCCAAACTCGAATGTAAGACGTTAGTCTAACTAAGCCCATCAGAATCAGCGACTTAACTACGATTAATATTTAGCAGTATTATTTTTATCTTCTTTTACTTTTTCTTTTTGTATATGAGAGAAATCAATATTGAGTATTTTGCGTATAAACAGGTGTTAAATGCAATATGTACTTTTTACCCAGTTCGTGGAGGACAATAAATGTCTGATGGAAAATTTGTAGACCCTAGATTGCAAGCCAAAGAAGCTGTATTCCAACAATTGCATCTGAGTACCTTTGATACAATGGGTTATGCTCATGCGATTATCCGAGAAGTAAATGATAGCGGTAAGGATATTGCTGAGGACAACGATAACTATCAACAGCTATTGCGCGATTATCAGGTAACCAAAAATATGGCGCCTATCGCTGATTCTCCGCTTGCATTGCTTTGTAAGCAAACCGACGGCTATATTAAAAATTCAAATCAGGCTCATGCTTCTATTTCACAGCTGTGTGCTGCGGCAACAAATAGCCTTAATCACTGGCGTATATTAGCGGAAATTCCAGAAGATCTTTTAGATGTTGAAGAAGTCAGTAGTCAATTAAAAGAAAATTATGCCAATCACCTAGCGGCTTGGCACCGAGTGTTAGGGGAATTCGAAGCCAGCAACAAAATGGACAATGATTAAAGCAATATTTGGTCTTGTATTATTGGGGCCGGTTATTGATCACTGTCCTTGCGTAAAAGGCGACGTTCACGCCGGCGCCACATTACTTTTGCAAGCTGTTTCATGCTGACGTTAGTGTCGCTTTCATCCACTATTTCTATGCCTAAGAGGCTTTCAAGGAGGTCTTCTAACGTCAACAAACCCTCTAACCCACCGTATTCATCTACGACTAAGACCATATGAATTCTAGATTTCAAAAATTGGTCAAACGTGCTGGATAAGGGCATGCTACTCAACACCGTGGGTAAAGCGTTACTCATTTCGCAGAGCTTTTTATCACCTTCACCGTTCGCTTTAGCCAATAGGATGTCAGACTTAATGACGAAACCGCTTATATTCTCGCGATGATCGTCTTCATAAATTGGGATACGAGAAAATTCAGTGGGTAACTTTTGATCCATAAAATCATTAACTGACATTGATTCAGGCGCCGAAAATACAACGGTACGATGAGTCATCGCGTCTTTTACATTTAATGTATGTAACTGCAATAAGTTCTTTAAAAAGCGTGACTCTTGTTTGGCTAATTGCCCTTCTTGACCAGACAACTCCGCCATTGCTAATAACTCGCTTCGACTTAACCCTTTAAGCGGGCTGTCTTCTTTAAACCCACTGGTTAATTTTTCTGACATTTTCACGAATGGATATAATAAAATAATCAAATATTTAAGGAAATGAGCCATTGCTGGGGCTAATTGTCGCCAATAAGTGGCACCTAGCGTTTTTGGAATAATTTCAGAGAATATCAGAATGAGAAAAGTGAGCACGGCGGAAATGATGCCCAAATATGCTTCACCGAATACTGCAGCGGCTTGGGCTCCAGCACCAGCAGCCCCCATGGTATGTGCGACGGTATTCAATGTAAGTATTGCTGATAGCGGTTTATTAATGTCGCTTGTTAGCTTGTTTAACAGCGTACCTGACGGTTTACCGTCTTTTTCTAAGAGTGAAATGTAAGCCTGCGAAACACTCAGTATTACGGCTTCTGCAATTGAACATATAAACGAAAAACCGAGTGCGATAACAACATAAATAATAAGCAAAAACATAGTACAAAGAAATTCTTAACAATCAAAAATTGATTGTATCACTTAGCGCAGACATATCTCATCATTCTGTGAAGAATTTCGTTATTAAATTGAAATCAAGGGCCGCTAATTTGCCGCCTAATGTCTGTGACGAGCTCGGACGATAAATACAAGCCAAAAAACACCTAATGCGCAAGTTACCACAAGTGTGCTTTTATTGACGTCAGGAAGTCTATTCAGAATATTAAAATCGAAGAATTCAGAAATGATTGTTATATAGAATAAAACCAAACACAGCAACAATGTGAGAGTGAAATTACGTGTTGTTAACAACGTCATATTGAGTGCTCCTGATATAACTGCGTCAAGCTTCTATGCTCTAACTTATTATTATTTTTTAAAGTTTGCGGATCAAGCACGACGTATTTGACACTAATACATAAAGAGCAGGTGAAAAAATATACAGTAAGCTAAATAAGCGTAACGTCGTCGCGATTATCACCTATTCCAAGTTATACCTAATAATATACGCTTAATCAATACAAGAGTATAAAAAATCAGACGGTTAAATAAAAAATCGCTAATCTGTTTCATCTCCTGTAGATAAAATCTGGTGTTATCCAATACAACAATAAATTGATTTATTAAAAAAACCAAGAAAATCAAATACCATTGCGATTAATGATTAATTGATATAAACCAGTATAAAAATTTTTTAACTTTCGAGGCAACAAAATCACACACTAAATTTAATCTAAAATGTATTTTATTCAATACTGCATGCCACCATAGGTCGTAAATGTCGCGATTTTATTTATTCACCTGGATGATATTTGCGCTTCGCATTTTTCTCAATATCTTCTGGATAAAAATACACATCACGTAATTTACCTGCTGCATAAAGCGCGGCTTGATCGTTAAAGTGTGGGCTGGCCGGGTCGCCACTTTGTCCACCGGCTGTAATAGCCTTAGCTATTACTTTATCACCGAATTCAACTACCGCAACAAAACTGTTACCTCGTGTCCCGTATATACGTTTTGTTCCATTGAATGTGCGTTGGCCATATGCCGCTAATGATCCCCAACGAGCTGAAGTAAAACCAACAGGAATACTCTTTGCCGAGTCATCAAAAGGTTGAACGATATCGCCTGTTAAGCGCTGAAATCGGTTAATCTCGCCCCAGGGCGTTTCTGGACTGCCAAAATCAGCGATAAGCTTTGCTTTTGCTTCAAATAATGTTGCCACCCCGATTTGAGCCGCATATTCCGCGACATACTGACTGAAGCTAAGCCCGCGAGCCATAGCTTCAGACTCTGCAATCTCATTTTCTGCAGCTTTACGTCGAAGCTCTTGACCCCAAAAGACAGCAAGTGATGTGGCATCGGAGTCAACGCTAGAACGATGGTCCCATGCTTTAAGAAGCGCTATCTGATTGGCAAGCTCAACAACAGGAGTCTCATTATAAGCCTTATACAAAATGGGTAGCAAAACATCAAAAGCGGTTAAATGATTGTCATAAGCCGCAGCAGCTAAACTATCAATCGTAAAATCTCTTTTGCCGTCTAGCACCTCAATAGCATGGATCCCGCGATAATTTTCAGGATAATTTTCCATGTAAGAAGGGTAATCTGATGCCTTAGGACTATGTTTTGGCCCTGCCATCATCCATGGCCAATTATTCGTATTATTTAGATAACCACTTTTTGGATTATGCCCACCAACGGTCTCATCCAGTGTGTGTAATCCAAGCCAGTCGGTGGCCGGATTACTTCCGTCTACAGCTTCCTTCCAGTTAAATGATGGGTCGCGGCGAGGAATGAAATTACTATGAAAATAGGCTATGTTGCCGTCTGCGTCTGCAAACAACGTGTTGTTTGATGAATTCGTATGGAACTGCATATTCTCTCGATAGTCCGCATAATTATTGGTCTTAGTGCGCCCATAAGACTGCATTAATGCATCAATTGGATTTTGCATTAATGCTACGCTTACCCACTTGCCATCAAGCTCTCTCACGATAGGTCCTCGATGACTGTAAAAAACAGTAACGGTCTTTGATTTTAGTCCCATAGCTGTTTTATAGGGCAGAGTGATCTGCCTTTCACGCAGTTTTCTCCAGGTATCTCCATATTTGTAATAATGACCATTTTCACGTTGCTCGATAGTTTCTACATATTCGTCTATGAAATCAGCCCCGCTAGACGTATGCATCCAACCTGTTTTTTCGTTAAAACCCTGGTAGATGAAAAATTGTCCCCAGGTGACGGCACCGTAAGCGTTAAGTCCTTCGTCGCTGCGCATGTGAACCTCAGCGCGAAAATAAAATGAGGTATGAGGGTTAATAAGCAGTAGCGCTTTACCATTTTTGGTATTTTCAGGAGCTATAGCAAAACCATTCGACCCTTGCGGTTCTGCGTTAGGGTCTTGGGTTAATTGAACAACTGCGACATCAGCTTTAGCAACCCCATAAAAGCTTTCCAGACGCTGTATATTGATCCGCTCAATGTCACCACCAATGCTACCTTCAGTGAAGGTCAATGCCATCCAAGGTTCAAATGATTTGATCACCTTGGGGGTAACTTCTGGATGAGTATGCAGGTAATAATTTAAACCATCCGCCCACGCATTCATTAGTTTTTGCAAGTAAGCAGGGCTTTCGCTATATTTTTGTTGTATGTCGCTAGGGTCGATATATAGCTTCATGCGCAGATCACGGTAAAGCTCACTTTCACCTTCCAATTCAGCTAATCGGCCCATAGCATTGAGGTAGTTTAATTCGATACGATGGAAATCATCTTCCGCCTGGGCATATATCATTCCAAAAACAGCGTTGGCGTCAGTTTTACCACTAATATGAGGAATACCCCACGTGTCACGAGTAATAGTGACTTGTCCTGCCTGTTGTTGCCAGCGCGCTAAATCACTGCTGTTTGCAACCGAAGAAAAGCCCGAGAATACAAAGACTATCACTAAGAAAAACGATTTCATGTAAACTTACCTTATAAAGATTTGAATAACTATATCCGCAGCTACCATGCCTGTAAAGCGCTCACCTCAATAGCTACGCAGTTAGTAACTTGGATAGTCAGCCTGGAGTTATCAAATCATACGCTAGCTGTCAATTGCAGCCAAAGCTTTTCCGCCAATAGCACCACCGACTAGTTTCACCGTATAATTAGTTAACAAATTCAGGAGGGGCTCACCATCCTCAACGACTAAATTAGAACACTTCTGCGCCGGTAGTAAAACATTCAAGATACATAAAGTAGACAGCCTATAATTGTCTGTCATAGATCGTTTCAAAAATACTACCGGGGTTATTATTCGTAACTTACCGAAAAATAGGCATTAACTTTTGTTGTCTCTGTAGGTTTTATCGTAGAATAACGATTATAGTCTTAGACATTTTCAGCGCGTGAATAAAATGAATGCAGCTAACCATCCAGATATCTCCCATAATGAAATAGAATTAGTTATTGGAAACTCTAACCCTAATTTTTCAGGTGTTACCTCTACCATGTTGCAAGTATTATCTGAGCAACAAAAATTAATTAACTTACGTGTCATGGGCAAGCATCACTTAACAGACGAATCGTTAAATATTAGCTTTTGGCAAGTAGCTAAAATATGTCGTAAACCTTTAGCCGATGGACGTTATCGGATTTTCCATGCTCGTCGTGTTGATGAAATGATACAAGCTTTGATATTGAAACATGTTTTTCAAGCCAAAATTAAAATTATTTTTAGCAGCGCTGCGCAACGATATCGCAGTAATTCAACCTTATGGTTAACCGATAAAATGGATGCCGTGTTGGCGATGTGTAAAGCGTCAGCGAGTTATTTGCATAGACAACCGGATGCCATTATTTATCACGGCGTGAATACTGAAGTATATATTCCACCTGTTGATAAAAAAGACGCTTGGCAATCATTAAGGTTATTACCCGAAGGTGTTCAAAAAGGTAAACGCGGTATTGCCATCTTGGGACGAGTGAGGGCACAAAAAGGGGTGCATCTTTTTGTTAAGAGCTGCATTAAGCTGCTTGATAAATATCCAGATTATACCGCTGTTGTCGTTGGTTTAATTAGCTCAAGTAATGAAAATTTTGTTCAAGTATTACGAGCCGAAATTGAGCAAGCCGGTTTAAGCCAACGTATCATTTTTGCGGGCGAACAACCCTTTTCTGATATTCCGAAAATTTTTAGTGGGTTGTCGTTGGTTGTGGCATTAAGTGATAACGAAGGTTTTGGTTTAACCATACTAGAGGCCATGAGCAGTGGTGCAGCAGTATTAGCAAGTGCGGCAGGTGCTTGGCCCGAAGTAGTCCGCGAAGGAACTGATGGCTATGTTGTGCCGGTTAATGATTTAACGGCTGTCGTAGATAAAATGGAATTACTGCTTAGTGATCAAGAAAAATTAGCACAAATGGGAATTGATGGCAGAAAAAGGGTGTTAGCACATTACTCTGTTCAGCGTGAAGCTAAACAGTTGGTCGAGTTTTTTAGAAATTTAATGTAGAGATATTCCGAAGCTATTTACGAACGGTAAAGTGCAAAATTCGATAGCTCTTCAAAAAAGCCTCCTCTAAGCCCCTAAGTGCGTTATCTATTTACCTGATGACAACTGGTACATCCGCCCGACACTTTTCCCGCAAAGTAATAGCGCGGTTGCGCTAAAGAAGCGGCAACACGTGCTTTATCAATTTTACTCGTAAAGTCCTGCATGTAGTCTTCCATAAAGGGATGGTTGGCACCTTCACTACCCGTTTTGAGTCTTGAAGCAATCGCGGCCATACTTCTCAGTGACGTGAGCACTTGCTCGCGTTGTAATTCAATATCAGCAGGCGTTTCACCATACGGTTCAATAAGCGCTTGTTCGAGTAAACTCATTTGCTGCGCTAGTTTGCCCATATCTGAACGCAAAACAGTTTGCTCAGTGTATTTAAAATCAGGAGCATAAGTTACTTTGCGCATCGAAGCAGCAAATTGACTGCTACATCCGGCTAAGACTATCGAACTGATTGCCGCAATAAAAACGATTTTACGCACCGATATTTTTAAGTTCGTCATACTCATAAGCTCCTTCAGAAATTTGCTAAAAAAGAGGTTAAAGTGCTAATTCAGTCTTTTGAATAATAGTAAAAATTTGGTCTTTAAGATGGAGTCGACGTTTCTTTAATAATTCTAGATAATTATCGTCAACAGGGGAGTTGTTTTCTTCAATATGACGCACTTCGCTGTCTAATTCATGATAGCTATTAAACAAATTTGTAAAATGTGCATTATGCATTTTCAAGTGTCGAATTGTATGGTGATGTTCAGGAAACTCGTTTAGTAATGCGTGCTTGGTTAATGGCATAATGATTATCTAAGATTGTGGTTATATGCACTCACTCTAGATAATCAGTATTTTTGTGTATTGATCTATATCAGCTTATATATCGATGTTGTTAATTTTATTATTTTATCTCATTTGTTAGCTGTCAGTTTCTGACACAATCCTGTAAGAATTTAAGAATGTGAACTCACGGAAAAAATAACTTAATTTTAAACATGAATTTATAATCAACGTCCAATTAATATTAGTCCAAAAATTCTGCTTATCGTGAACTTTTATATTGAATAAAATAACGGTGTTAAGAATTAAATCTAGTACATTTACTATAGGCGACAAAAACTGATTGACAGCAGCTTTTACAATCCGGATGGTATTACTACCTTTCCAAAGCAATACTTTCAGCGTACAATTGTAAGCCGAAATTTAATTAATACTTAAATAAGTTATTATCGTGAAGCAAACTGCCACTCCACAAATACATCAATATAGTCCGCTAGAAGAACGCTTAAATGCGCTGACTCATTTTTTGGGGTTCGCATTAGCGGCAATTGGTTTGGGTGCGCTATTACTGAAAAGTAATGGCTTAGTCGAAGTGATATCATCCATCGTTTTTGGCAGTTCAATGGTGCTTCTGTTTGGCGCCTCTACTTTATATCACTCAGTCAGTAATCCTGCATTCAAGCCCATACTCAAACGCGCCGACCACATTGCTATTTATTTGTTAATTGCCGGTACTTATTCGCCTTTTTTAGTAGTCGCCATTGATGGCTGGGTGTCTACCGCTAGTATTATTACAATATGGGCAGTGGCGTTATTTGGGGTTGGTTTTAAAGCTATATTTAAAGATAAATATCCGAGACTCGCCGTAACAACTTATGCAGTCATGGGTTGGTTAGCTTTATTGATTATTGTGCCAATTTATAATGCGGTTCCGTTGACCGGCTTTATATTTTTGTTTTTAGGCGGTTTGGCATATAGCTTGGGTATTCCATTCTATATGGCAAAACATAAGCACTATACGCATGCTATATGGCATTTATTTGTGCTTTTAGGCGCCGCTTGTCACTTCTACGCAATCTATGCCTTTGTCATTGGACAAACGATAGTCCTTTAACTTCTTATTTCGGCATACGCTTTTTGATAGTGGCAGTAGCCGGCGCGTTTGCAGGATCATCAGGCCAAAAGTGTCGAGGGTAACGTCCTTTCATTTCCTTCTGTATTTGCTTATAACTCCCTTGCCAAAAGCCAATGAGATTATCTGTTGTTTGCAGGGGTCTCTGCGCTGGTGAAAGTAATTCACATGTAATTGGTAGTTTTCCGTTTAATAGTGTCGGATGCTGTTGCATACCATAGAGTTCCTGCATTCTGACTGATAAGAGCGCTTTACCTTCTTCGTTATAATTAATTCCGACTTTTCTTCCAGTTGGGATTACTATCCCTTCTGGTAATAATGAATCAAGCTGTTTGAGTTGTTTATAATCCATTTTTTGACTCAACAACTGATAAAAAGGCAGATTTGAAAATGCCTGCCACGTACTTTTGTTAGTCAAAAATGGGAGTAGCCATTGGTCAATAGTTTGTAACAATCCGACTTCTGAAAAGTCAGGAAATGTATTGCTTTGCTCCGCTGAATTTAATGTGCGATTCAGCAAGCCAACTCTTTTAATTAATTGCAGTGAACGCGAATCAAAAGGTAGCAAGTGTATTCCCTTTTTCTGTATTAGCTGCTTCCAAACTTCAATTAGAGAGGTCGATGATGGCTTAGGAAGTGTTTTTTTGGAGTATGAAATACGACCAAAAAATTGTGATTCAGAGGCGCTAATCCGCTGCTTATCTTCATCCCATTGTACTATTTCTTTGTCGTCAAAAAATTGCGAAAAATGGGTTTGTAGATGGTCGAATGATATCGGTTCAGCATATCGAATAAGTGCACTATCCATTTGCTTATCAGTCAACTGCATATGCCCAATCGCTAACCAACGTTGGTTTTTTGTCGACAATGATTGCGCGCTTAACTGGCGCAATAGATCATCATTTATACTGAGAGTTGCACCACCGCCATTAGCCAGGCTAAAACGTTCTTCTGAACGATGCTTGGCTATCCATTGAGGGAAACCAAAAGCGAGAACAATAGCAAGGTCTTGTAGCGGCCATTCGACTACTTGAATGTTCTGTTTACGATGCCACTGCTTAATAAGCAACCAAATATTGTGTTGCTTATTTTTTAGCAAAAATGTCAATCGGGGAGTCACTTCAGCGGTTTGTGACTGAGGTAGTGGGTCTTTACTTTCAAGTAACGCAGCCAATGCGCAGGCTAAACTCTGATGCGCGCGACTCAATTTAGCGCTCTTCAATAACATAATAGCAATGTTTGCATTGCCACCCAAGGCATGCACTTTGCGACCAAATTCTGTCATTTTATTGCTTTGTTTAATAATACCAAGACTCATTAACTTATCTTCGCCTTGGGCCAATTGCGCAGGATTAGGCTGATCAATGAGCGCTAGATCAGCCATTGGTGCGCCCCAAATAGCAGATTCTAATACTAAATCTGAAACGTCAGATTGCAGTATTTCGGGCGTAGACTGTTGCGCAAGCCGACCATGCAATTCTTTTGACCATAAACGATAACAGGTACCCGCCATGACTCGCCCTGCTCTACCCGCCCTCTGGGTTGCCGAAGCTTGTGATATTTTTTGAGTTGTCAGCTGAGTAATGCCTCGGCGTAAGTCAAATACTGCTTTTTTTTCAAGGCCGCTATCAATAACCACTTCAATTCCTTCAATGGTCAAGCTTGTTTCCGCAATATTGGTCGCTAAAACTATTTTCCTTTTGCCCTCTTTATTGGGCATTAACGCTTCTTGCTGATGTTCTTTATTAAGGTCTGAAAAAAGGGGTAAAACAACGCAATCGTGTAGCTTTCGAGACAGAATTTCAGCCGCTTTCTTAATTTCATATGCGCCCGGCAAAAAAACTAAGAAGTCTTTTTCATGGCTTCCAAAGATCTGAATAATTAGTTCGCATACCCTATCCACTATGGGCATTTTAGTGTGCGTAGCAACGTACTTTACATCAACAGGATAACTTCTACCTTTCGATTCAAGTAGCTCAGCATCAGGCATTATTTTACTAATTGCCTGTGCATTTAATGTGGCTGACATCACTAATATTCGCAGATCGTCACGCAAGGCTTGTTGTACTTCAAGGCTTAACGCTAATGAGAAGTCAGCATGAATACTGCGCTCATGAAATTCATCAAAAATAATGAGGCCAACGCCAGGCAACTCTGGTGTCGCTTGCAACATGCGCGTCAGAATACCTTCAGTAACGATTTCTAAGCGCGTGTCAGTACTTGTTAAGTTTTCTCCTCGAACCCTATAGCCAACTGTTTTACCCACTTTTTCACCCAACTGTTCTGACAGATAATAGGCTATGTTGCGCGCCGCGATCCGTCGCGGTTGTAACATAATAATTTTACAGTGTTGGAACCTCGGTTGTTGTAACAGAAATAATGGCAGTGATGTTGACTTTCCAGCGCCCGGTGGCGCAACAACAATCGCGTTACCATCTTTTAGCTGCAGGGCCAGTGCGCTGAGTATTTCCTGTATGGGAAGCAATTGAATGTGAGTTCCTAAATAAGGTGGAGGCGTTATAAAAACGACTATGTTGATTAACTATCTCTTATGCAAGAATAATAGCAAAAACGGTTACTTGGTTCAGTAGCAATTAATCATTAAAAAATTAGCATTAAGGGAATAAAAATACAGACAACTGAATGCTAAAATATGCGTAATCGAGAACCTAACAAAAATCAACAAGTAACACACCAATCGCGGTTAAAAGGTACAACGCTCATAGAATTGATGGTCGTTGTTGGCATTTTAGCAATATTGGGGACACTTGGCGTACCTAGTTTCTTGTCTATTATTACAAAATCTAGAATTACGTCTGAGACTAATCAATTAAATGGTCTTATTCGCTTTGCCCGCTTTAAAGCAATCGAGCAAGAGCAACTGAGTGTATTATGTCCAACAAGCGATTACCGTGTTTGCAATAATGACTGGAATGCTCCTAAGATTGTATTCATTGACGCTAATCACAATAATGAGAGGGACCTTCAAGAGCCCATATTGATGAGTATGCCAAAAAGTAATAACAGCAATCAAATTTACAGCCGAAACAGAACCCTCAAATTTTATGAGAGTGGAATTACAGCAAGCCCCGCGAGCGTGCGTATTTGTCCTAGCTCTAAAGAATCACAATACGCAAGATTACTAACGGTGAGTTTGCAGGGAAAGATAAAACTCAGCAGAGACACAAATGACGATGGTATTCATGAAAACAGTTCAGGTGTGGCATTATCCTGCTTATAAAATTTCATTTATCTATTAGCAAAGCCTGCACCTTTTCTCTTTCATCTAATACGAATAACAAGACTAAATCGCCACTAACGGCGCGCGCCATTATTTTCTTAGTGCCGTCTATAGGGTCGCTAGCGAGGATAATATTCTTTTCTTCAATAGCGGTTGCAAGCAAATGGGATTTAACTAAAAGAGAGATTTCGTTAGGCTCTCGTCCTCTAAGGTATCGATTAATCTCAGCTAAAACATAAGTACTAGGCTGCAATTTACTTACCGCGTTAGCAACATCCAGAATGTCGCTATCAGAACGATCACCAGCATGGCTAAACATCACGTGCTTGGACTTCGCGGGCATATTTGACGCCATGTTAACCAGCGCTTGCATGCTATGGCTGTTATGCGCAAAATCAACAATAACGGTTACGCCATTAACTTTATAGATATTGCCACGTCCAGGATTATCAGTTGCATCGCTGCCAAAATTAAGTAGCCCAGATAGAATTGCATCACTGGCAATTCCCAACGCCTTAGTTAGTCCAATAACACCTAACGCGTTTTGTATATTATGTTTTGCTGTACCATTTACCGTCATCGGAATATCGGTAATGTTAGCGATAACTTCTTGCTCAATATGGCTGTATATAAGCTTATTATTTCGAACAAAAACGCAAGGATTGTTCTCACTCAATGCTTTTACGATTAGCGGATTATTTTCATTTTCGCTAAACCAACAAATAGGAACGTTTAGGTTTTTAGATTCCGTCACTAACAACGCGTCATCTGCATTCAATACAAGCGTACCTTTGCTATAGTCAGACCCTTTTTGGATGCCCTTTGAAACTATACTTTTAACTGTTGCTATTTCCTCAACCGTATTGATCCCGTATTGTCCTAAATGATCACCAGCTACATTCGTTACCAAAGCGACGTTCGCAGTTTGAACCGGTAAACCTCGTCTTAATAAACCACCTCGGGCAACCTCTAAAAATGCAATTTCAGTGCGCTTATCTCTGAGCAGAAGCCTAGCTCCCCCCGGACCTGAATAGTCCCCATCATCAATAATAGTGTCACCCACTTTAATAAAGTCAGTCGAGGTCACACCCGCATTTAATGATGCTGATTTTGCAATTTCAGCAGCCAAACGAACGCTTGTGGATTTGCCGTTGGTACCTGTCACTAACGCTAATGGAATAGTCGAATATTGCTGCCAATTAACACTCTTAGGATCTGGAAACTTATCAATAGGCCATGTCTCAGACGTTGCGCCCATGCCTAAGCTAATTTCATCGTCGTCGACTAAACAAACAACATTATGAGTTTGAGCTTGCTGCATAAATTCAACTAATTTTGGTTGTCTCTCGTCAACAATTGTTGCTTTCAATGCGGCCAAACGAGGCAACATATAAACGGTAGATGTCTGCTCGCTGCTGGCTGATAACTCATCAACACACAAGTCCCAAGCTAGCTCAATTAGGTCGCATGCGCTATACAGTAAATCCATTGGCGCAGAAATCGACATGCTCGCACCGCCTTTATATAGCCGTTCATAACAATTTGATGGCCATGCATATTCACTGCCCAAAGTAACTTGGCAGTGATAAAGATGCTTTCGCCAGCACTCAACGACGGCTTGAGATTCTACATCGCTGAAAAACACATCAATGATCGCGCCGGGTTCATCAGATAGTAAATTAGGACCCGTTAATCTTCTCACCTCATCAAGTTCAAAAGTCATAAATATCACCATTCGTTACTTTATTTATGCGCAATTTAATCAGAATCTTCTTCTCTATCAACAACAATATGAACACCGCGCTCATCTTTTACAATTCGGGTGCCTTCTTGAAGTTCAAATTTATGCTCAATAGGTTCATATAGTTTTTCAGGAAAGTCACTCGATGGTTTATCTTTCCTGTTTACAGGATGCTCAGATACGTTGTTAAAATGCACTATCTGCTTCCAACAACGAGTAATATTGTCCCCTAAAATAATGACTAAATCACCCTGCTCACAGCTTTCGAGACCAACTTCAACGGCATCAACTTCGTTTGGTATTACCTGAATGTTGCTAGCGTCAACGCCGCTAGCTTCTAGCGTTTTTTTGAGTAACATTGGCACTTCATCGTGCCCACGGCCCCGACGATCATCATCTGCTTTGCACACAAAACTGTCAAAAGTAGATGCTACAATTTTAGCCGCTTCTATAATATCTTCATCTCTTCTATCACCTGGCATAGCGATTACTAGCCTGCGCTTGCCCTTAACGTCTAAACGCCCAGCCAAATCAGTAATTGTTTTAATTGCTGCTGGGTTATGAGCGTAATCTAAAATGACTTTGAATGGGTGTTCATCGAAAATATTAAGTCGACCAGGAGCTTGATAGAACGACGTATTGAATATTCTTAGACCTTGGCGAATATTTTCTAAAGACGTATCAAAGCTATATGCCATTGCCGTAGCGAACATGGCATTTTGCACATTGTGCATTGCTTTTCCTTCAATCGTTGCAGGTATCAAATGCGTCCATAACAAAGGAATATGAGCCCCTTTATCATAAATTGTGATCATATCACCATTTATGCCTTTTTCTAATACTACCGCCATACCACCTTGACGAATGTGCTCTCTCACCAATCCATGACCAGAATCAATAGTGACATAACAGATTTGTTTAGCTTGGCAAAACTCAGCCATCTGTAAACAATGAATGTCATCTGCGTTAAGCACAACGCAGTCTTGCGCTACTTCAACTACAACCCGCTTAATTTGAGCTAGTTGCTCTAAGGTATCGATACCTCGTTGACCCAAATGGTCAGCCGAAATATTTAAACAAGCGCCTACATTACAAGTGCTGTAACCCAATCCACGTTTCACTATGCCGCCACGAGCTGTTTCCATAATAGCGAAATCGACACTAGGGTCTCGCAATACGATTTGTGCCGCTGTCGGTCCAGTCATATCGCCTTTTACGGTCAGGTGTCCATCAATGTAGACACCGTCGGTTGATGTCATACCGGTGGTGAATCCTGAGCTTTTCATTATGCTTGCTAACATTCTAGAGGTGGTGGTTTTACCATTAGTGCCGGTAATTGCTGCAACAGGAATTCTTGCATTAGCGCCAGCAGGGAACAGCATATCCATGACTTTACCCGCGACGTCCCTTGACTTACCTTCACTGGGTGCAACGTGCATTCTGAAACCGGGGGCTGCATTACATTCGCAAATACCACCACCAATTTCTTTATATGACTTACTAATATCATCAGTTAAAAAATCAACGCCGCCAATATCAAGACCAATCGCACGAATAGCTCTTACAGCCATATCTCTATTATCCGGGTGCACAATATCGGTAACGTCTATCGCTGTGCCGCCTGTCGACAAATTTGCAGTCGAGCGAAGATAGAATGTGTGATCTTTTTCTAGCACTGTGTCTTTGTCATAATCGGCTTCTTCCAAAAGGCGAGCCGCTTGATTATCTAACTCCAGCCTAGTGAGTACTTTCTCATGCCCAACCCCTCGACGCGGGTCTTTGTTCACAATCTCAACTAACTGTTCAATAGTATGAACTCCGTCACCAATAACATGTCCAGGAACTCGTTTTGCGACCGCAACTAACTCATTATTAACCACTAACATTCTATGATCATAGCCAGTGATAAAACTTTCCACTAACACGGCTCTACTTGTGCCATGTTTTTGCGCTTCAGCAAAAGCAGTTATAACGTCATCATCTGTCATCAGGTTAATGCTGACGCCACGTCCATGGTTCGCATTCAATGGCTTTAATACAACCGGAAAGCCTATACGCTGAGCTGCCTTTACCGCTTGCCTGTCACTGTAAATCATCACTTGTTGTGGTACGGGTAAGCCCAAATCGTTCAGTAGATTATGGGTATCTTCTTTATCACATGAAATCTCAACTGCGATGTGTTTTGTTTCACTGGTAATCGTTGCTTGAATTCGCTGTTGATACTTACCCTGACCAAATTGTACTAAGCTGTAATTGTTCAAACGTAACCAAGGTATATCACGTTCCTCGGCAGCGGCGACTAGAGAGGCAGTACTAGGACCAAACTCTTTGCGCTGTGCCATTTTGATGAAGTCATTTAGCTCATCTGCAAAATTAAAATCTGGCTCAATGTTAGCGGTAATCGACGCTTGGATTGCTGCTGGCATCAAATGAGTTAGCAATTTTAAACCCAATGCTCCAGCTTCTAAACCAACATCTCTTTGCTGATATTGATAAACGACATAGTAACAGCCTTTATCTTTCAAACTTCTTGTGCGCCCAAAAGAAACTGAGGACCCTGCTAAGTTTTGTAGCTCTATTGCAACATGTTCCCAAATATGACCAATCCAGGTTCCTTCATCCTCAACTAATCGCCTTAAAAAACCACCTTCTTCACCATAAGAACAACCGTGTTTTTGTAGCGAGGGCAAAGCGGCAATAAGACCATTAATAAAGTCTTCACCTAATTTAACCGAAGGCCAATTTTCTAATTCACCAATATCAATTTGATAGCAAATGACAGGGAAATTCGCATAGACATTTGGGCCAACATAAACGTTTTTACTTAGAATTTTCATGGTTACAGATCCCTTAGTACGACTTTTTTGTTAATTGACGAAAGCTGTGAAAGAAGCAATGAACTCAGCATTGGAATAGTTTGCATTATGTTAATAATCTATAGACATGAATGGGTCAATTAACGTGTAATGTTAGTGACCTAAAGTACATAAAAAAGGTAGCATACGCTACCTTTTGAAGTGTTTTTATTTTGCTCTTATCCATATAAAAATGAGTAAGCCTTGAATACGATTAACTTACATACGCTTTTCGATTTGAAATATCAAACCGAGCACCGGCAGCTAAAATGTGTAATTTAACATTTAGCAACGTTAGGGCATCTCCTGCGCGGGCATCTGCCATTGACGAATATTCGATATCACTAGGATCAACAACCGTAATCGCCCCCTTTCCCACAACCGTAAATATGTTGTTATGGTCAATAAATGCAGCGGTATCTTCGTCTAGTCCAACGCCAATCAAAAACGGATTGTAGCTCACAGCTGAAAGTAAACGTGCCAGTCGATTACGTTCGTTGAAATGCTGATCCACAACAATGGTATTAATTAATCCCATACCTGGTGCTAAATTAACTCCGCCTTCAGTAGGCACCGTACCCGTACTACCACCAGTAATCATATGTTGAGAGACAATAGCAGCACCTGCAGAAGTACCTGCATAGTTAACACCTAAAGCATTTAACTGACGAATTTTTTTCGCAATAGGTGTGCCGCCTAAAATAGTAGATAGCCTGAGTTGATTACCTCCAGTGACAAATATACCGGTACTGTTTTCCAAGATTTTTACGTATTCAGGATTTTGCGCATCAGAGCGCTCAGTTATTGGCAAAGAGTAAGTTTTCTTAACACCTATTTCTTCGAAAATTTTCTGATATCGTGAACCCGTATCGTCAAGCTGTGAGGCTGTTGGAATAATAGTAATTACAGCATCTTTACCACCACTAAGTTCAACAAACTTTGCCAAAATTTCTGGATTATCTAATTTTTCTTCCGCACCACCGATAGGAATAACATATCCTCTTTGGGTGCCGTCTATAGTTGGTGAGGGCATAATATTTACTCGAAAGTGCCTTTTTTAATCTGTTGTTTATGTTTAACATGCCAATGACCCATTGCCATAACATGCTCAATCCGATTTTGCTTGTTCAAGATGATGATATCGGCATCAACACCCTTTTGTATCCGACCTTTATGATGAAAGTTCATCAATTGCGCAATGTTCTTTGTGAAAAAGGGTAAAAACTTTTCAACCGCTTGGCCGTCATCGACTAGCTCGTAGAAGATATCTGTCATCGATTGAGACTCAGCGAAGTCCATTTTTTTCAAACTACCATCAGCATGGAAATCGGGTAAACATCCGCCACCATCTGAGCTAATAGTCAATTTATCTTGGGGTAAATCTTGTTGCATATAGCGCAGCAATGCTTCGCCCGGTTCAAAACCAACATCGCCAGTTTCAAACGCAGTAACATCAACCCAGCAACCGCGTTTAGCTAGTTCGCAGGCTTCCTCGAATAAGAAGCGCTGGCGATTAATATGTGTTGGGTTATAAGTTCTAGGAGGGATCTCAGCTGAATCTAAAGCCTCCCTGACCAAACTCAAGCCTCTTTCACCGTCGCCTAAATGCAAATGCAACATACCTGCTTTACCTGTCATCAAACGCGCCACATGAGCCTCTGATGCTACTTTTAATAACTCATTTAATGTTGGCTGACTTGAACGATGATCGCTAATAGCTAACTCACCTACACCAATAATCGGTTCAATGAAAACAATATCCGATTTGACCGACCCAGTTAAGGTTGTTGCCGGTAAATGATAACCACCCGTGTAGCAATAAGCTGAAAAACCTTCTTCTCTTAATGCGTAAACTTGCGCTACCAACGATTCAGTACTGCGAGTTAAATCATCAGTGCCAAGCAAACCAACGGCGGTGGTGACACCAGCTCGCGTAAATTTGCTTAGAGGCACTGGAGGCACTCTGGTAGAAAAGCCAGCTTCTCCGCCACCACCCGTAATATGAGTATGACCATCAATAAAGCCAGGCATCACAATGCAGCCTTCAGCATCAATTACATGATGCTCAATATTAAGTTCAGGCAAAGTGTCGCCCACATAAACTATTTTATTTTCTGCGATAAGAATATGCTGTAAGCCCAAATGTTCGGGCGCATACACGTCAGCATTCTTAATAATTGTGATCAAAACCGAAACGCTCTTTAAATAATTGGGTAAGTTTATGCAAGTCTATAGGTTAGGCGACAAAACACATAACCCTTTCTAGTATATTTTACTTTTAAGTAAAGTACGCTCATAAAACATTCTTAGTGATGAATTCAGAGCCCTTACTAGATAAATGGTTAAGTTGTGGCAACAGCTTGAGCACTTGAAGAATAATGGTATTCATTATTAGCAACCGTGGATCTAGGCCACGAAAAATATAATATTATTTTACAGCGTTTTTAGACTCGCCGCTTGCTGACCTTTATGCTGGAATAACACAAAAAAAGAGGCTGTGATAACTGAGACCGGCGCATAATCTCAACAATTGGAACGCGCTAGGTTAGCCCTGCAGATTTGTCCTAATGGATTGCATGGTAGTCTCTCATCGGCCATCCCCCGAGGCTTCCATTATCCGCAATTTACAGACAGACCATTTCCTTCTACTCCCACTCCTATATCACTTTTGCTTAAGCAAAAAAAAGGCGCTCAATGAGCGCCTTTTCTATTAATTTACTGCGTTATTATGCAATAACCTTCGATACTACACCAGCACCTACTGTACGGCCACCTTCACGGATTGCGAAGCGTAAACCTTCGTCCATCGCGATTGGAGCTATCAGTTCAACAACAAATTTCAAGTTGTCGCCAGGCATAACCATCT
>Ga0307488_10000336_pt1 | contig 37790 bp, 41 predicted proteins | sample SB02metaG_FD_202248 | JGI IMG/M metagenome (GOLD analysis project Ga0307488, IMG submission 202248) | Sea-ice brine microbial communities from Beaufort Sea near Barrow, Alaska, United States - SB 0.2 | ecosystem: Environmental > Aquatic > Marine > Coastal | place: USA: Alaska | collected... | reverse complement strand
AGCAAACGGAGATACGATACTTTTAATTATGTCTACAATCCCAATTTAAGAGATAACAATTTAGAATAAAATTATTTGAATGAGGATGATTAGGAAAGACTGTTTGAACGAGAGTTCAAATGGCTTTTTATTGAAAAAATTACTTTGTTTTACAAAGTATAAAGGGATAAGTGCAAATATCTGAGATTCTTCTAAAATGAAGCATAAAGGCTGCGCTCCGTTTGATGCCAATCTAGTGTTAATAAGCGCATAGTATTGGTTCCACTGCAATTAGCAATTCATTGCACGCACAGTTTCTAAAGTATGTACTCCTATCTTCTAGGAGTATATTTACTTTTTTTCTTTAATTAAATACATGTAAACAGGATAATGATCGGAATAACCACCGGTATATCCACCATTAGAAAAACTTCGAAAAGGATAGCCTTTGTATTTCCCTTTTGTATCACTTAAAAAGCGCTTATTAAAAATCATCGCTTTGTACATCTTATAGGTTGAAAAATCTTTTTCTCCTTTATCTAATAAAGGCGATGAAATAAGAATCATATCAAAAAGATTCAAATTATCTCTGTAGGCCAAGGTATTAAACCCTCTTCGATACAAATTTTCAAACGGATTGTAAATGTCGTTTTTTCCAACATTCTTCTTTTTCCTTTTTGTTTTTAAAATGTTCTTAAAACTAGCGTTTATAGGATCATCATTAAAATCGCCCATGGTTATAATTTTAGCATGCGCGTCTTTTTTTCTGATTTTTTGAATGATTTTCACATTTTGATATGCCGCTTTTTCACGCAATGGGCTACTTTTTGCTTCACCACCGCTTCTTGATGGCCAATGATTTACTATTAGATGAATTAACTCGTCATCTAAATAACCAGTAACTAATAACTGATCTCTAGTAAATACTTTTCTATTGTTTCTATAAATATTTGGATTAAATACTTCGTGAAACAGGGGGTTAAAATATCTTTTTTGATAGAGCAAAGCCACGTCAATTCCTCGTTTGTCTGGTGAATCGTAATGTATAATTCCGTACTGTTTTTGTGCCAAATGTTTCGATTTTATTAAATCTTCTAAAACACTTCGGTTTTCAACTTCAGAAACACCTATAATTGCAGGGCTTGTTTTTGCTTTGTCCAATCCAATTTGTGCGATAGTACTTGCCAGTTTTTCTATCTTGTCCCAGTACACCGCAGATCTGTTAAATTTTAATTCCATCATTGGGCTCGCTTCATCGTTTATAGAAGGATCGTTTATTGTATCGAACAAGTTTTCAAGATTGTAAAAAGCAATGGTTCTAATGGTGTATTTTTTTTCATTTTCTTGAGAAAAAGAGCCATAGATGTGAAACAATAAGAGCAATAATAAACAAGTATTTTTCTTTTTCATCTACTTTTTTTAGCCACAAATTTACAGAACAAAAAGCATTATTTAATATAAAAAATTATTTTAGAAACATTTTTTAAATAAAAATCAGTAGTTTTACTTTGCTATTTAACTGAAAAAGAAATTGTTGTGAATAAATTGGTTGTATTCATAGTGCTGGTTCTATTATGTTTTAGAACAATAAATGCACAGAATATTGTAAAAGGAATTGTTGTAGATAACAATTCTAAAAAACCATTATCAAATGTTTTAGTGCGTGTTAAAAACACAAATGTTACTACCAAAACAAACACAAACGGAGTCTTTATTATCTCAGAACTTGCAATTAGAAAGTACGTTATTGAAATTGTATTGAATGGATTTGAATCTCAGAACTTTCTAGTAGAACTCTCTGAAAACACTATAGATCTTGGAACAATTTTATTATTCGAAGATATCACAGCAGCGCAAGATTTAAGTATTATTACAATAACAGATGACCAGCTAAGTACGGATATCGGGTCAGCAGATAATATTTCGGGACTTTTACAAGCTTCAAAAGATATTTTCCTCAGAACTGCTGCTTTTGAGTTCAGTTCCTCTTTCTTTAGAATAAAAGGTTTGGATTCTGGAAATGGTAAAGTTTTGATCAATGGAATCGAAATGAATAAAATTTACGATGGCAGAGCGCAATGGAGTAATTGGGGTGGATTAAATGATGTTTTAAGAAACCAAGAATTCAGCAATGGTTTAGCGCCTTCTAATTTTACTTTTGGAGGTATTCTTGGAGCTACAAACATGAATACGAGAGCTTCGCAGCAAAGGCCAGGGACAAGAATTTCCTATTCTTCTTCTAATAGAAGTTATGAGCATAGATGTATGGCAACCCACACTACGGGTATTTCTAAAAACGGTTGGGTAATGACCTTTTCTGGAAGTAGAAGAGTTGGAAATGAAGGTTTTAATGACGGTACTTCTTACAATTCGTATTCAGTATTTGCTTCCATAGAAAAGAAAATTAACGAGAAGCACAGTCTAAATTTTACAGGAATTTTTACACCCAATAGAAGAGGGAAGTCTTCTCCAAACACCCAAGAGGTTTTCGATTTAAAAGGAATTGTATACAATGAATATTGGGGAAGTTTGAACGGGGAAAAACGGAATTCTAGAATAAAAGAAGTAGTAGAACCTATTTTAATGCTAAGTCATTATTGGAAGATTTCAAAAAACACAAGATTACAAACAAACATAGCTTATCAGTTTGGAAAAATAGGAAACAGTCGCTTAGATTTTAATGGAGGTGCAAATCCGAGCCCTACTTATTATCAAGTATTGCCGAGTTATTTTTTAAGGAATAATAATTTAGCGGAGGCGTATACTGCACGCGAAAATTTTGTAAACAATGGGCAATTAAATTGGTATCGTATTTTTGATGCAAATAAGACCAATGCAAGTGTAGGTTTAAATAATGCCTATGTGTTGTATGAAGATAGAAATGAAGACAAACAAATAACCATAAACGCTATTTACAATCTAGAAATAAATAATAATATTGCTATCAACGGAAAATTAGAATACAAACGTTTGCGTTCTCAAAATTTTGCAGAAGTGATTGATTTATTAGGTGGAATTGGCTATTTAGATATCAATAATTTTGCAGATTCAGAAATACAAATGCAAAATGACATCGCAAACCCAAATAGAGTGGTAGGTGTTGGTGCTGTATTTAAGTACAAATTTAATTTAAATTCAGATATAATGAATGCTTTTGTACAGGCGCAATTTAAGTACAATAAGGCAGACTTTTTTGCAGCATTAAATGTGTCTGGAATAAGAAATCAAAGAGAAGGTTTGTATCAAAATGGGCGTTTTGAAAATACTTCGTTCGGACTTTCTGATGCATTAAGTTTCATAAATTACGGTGTAAAAGTAGGTGGAACTTATAAAATTAGTGGAAGGAATATAATAGCTGCAAATGTTGGGTATTTAACACAAGCGCCAACGCTTAGAAACTCTTTTTCGAACGCACGAGAAAATAATAATATTGTTGATAATCTGATGAGTGAAAAAGCGTTTTCTACCGCTATAAGTTATATTAGAAGAAGTCCAATAATTACTTCAAGATTAACTGGATACTATACAAGAGTCAAAGATGCGACAGAAATTTCTTTCTATTTTGCCGATGGCGTTGGAGGAGATAATACTGCTTTTGTCCAAGAAATTTTATCAGGTATTGCCAAGAAACAGCTTGGTTTAGAATTGGGATTAGAAGCACAAGTTACCACAACAATAAAATTAAAAGGAGCAGCAGCTATTGGTAGTTTTACCTATGCGAATAATCCAAATTTGTACCTTACCTCAGATGTTACAAATAAGGGTGTTTTTGATGAAAATGGTCGCTCAGGAAATTACACATCCAACTTAAAAAATTATAAAATTTCTGCAGGACCCCACAAAGCATATTCTGTTGGTTTTGAATACAGAGATCCAAATTATTGGTGGGTGGGCGCAACAGCAAATTTTTTTAGCAACACTTTTATAGACATTGCACCTTTAACAAGATCAAGCAACTTCTATACAGATGCAGACGGTTTAACATTTCCAGATTATGATATAGACATTGCAAGCGCATTATTACAGCAAGAAAAATTTAATAATTATAAGGTTGTAAACCTTGTTGCAGGTAAGTCTTGGAAGGTAAATGGGAAGTATATTGGCGTATTTGCAACGGTAAATAATTTATTAAATACGGAGTACAAATCTGGTGGATTTGAACAAGGTAGAAATGCAAATTACAATGAATTAAGAACAGATAAATTGTTAGAAAGACCGGTGTTTGGTAATAAATATTGGTACGGTAGAGGTACAACGTACTTTCTAAATGCGAGCATAAGTTTCTAAAAATAATTAATATGAAAAGAAGTAAAGCAAATAGCATTTTACTGGCTATTGTGGTGAGTCTGTTTTTTACCGCTTGTATAGAAGATGGTGATTTTTTAGTACCACAAAATTTAGGGGCTGAAGAAAACTTAAATTTAGAGGCCCTAATAGACAGTATTCAAAACAATCAGCTAGAATTAAAATCGATAAAAGATTTAAAGAACATTTATAATTCAGGGAACAATCCTGAAAAAATAGTTTCAGATATTGTGGTGAAAGGATATGTGATTTCATCAGATGCAAAAGGAAATTATTTTAGAGAATTTTACATACAAGATGCACCTCAATACCCCACAGCAGGAATTAAAATTGTTATTAATTTAACCAATAGCTACAATAAATTTAACTTTGGACGTGAAGTTTATATCCGACTTAAAAACCTCTATATCGGAGAAACAAATTCCGGCGACGGTGTAATTGCTATTGGAGGTAAAATAAAATTAACTGATCCAAGAGAGATAGAAAGCATCACTCAGAATCAGATAGAAAATTATTTGTTTAGATCGGTAACAACAGCAGTAATTATACCAAAAATTGTAACCTTGGGTGGTTTAGATGACACTTCCAATATTGGAACTTTTGTGAAAGTTGAAAATGCTTTTTTCGCCCCAGATTTAAAAGGAAAAACATTTGTAGATCCTATAGAGGACTTTGATACAAAACGTAAAATTGAAACTTGTCAAGGTCCTAGTTTGGAGTCAACATTTTTAGAAACAAGCTCTTTTGCTAGTTTTGCAAACAATGCTTTGCCAGAAGGCGGTGGAAGTATTCATGCCGTTGTTTCTAGAGATTTTGGAGGAGATTTTACTGTTTTAGTTTTAAATGCTGCCTACGATTTGGATATGGAAGATACAAGATGCACACCTTTAGCAGTTGCAGATTTTACAACACTACTTTTGAATGAAGATTTTGAGACAACTTCTGGCGAGATAAACATACCAAATTGGACAAACTATAGTGAAGTAGGTTCTAAAAAATGGAGGGCTTATAATGATGCTAATTCTCTGAGTAAAGCAGCAAGAATGGGTTCTTTTAGATCCGGTGACACCAACACAATTTCTTGGTTAATTACTGAAGGGGTCAATTTAGACAGCACTAAAGAAGAATATTTCTCTTTTGAAACTTCTACTTCCTTTTCAGACGGAAGTACTTTAGAAGTTTTAATTTCTGAAAATTGGGATGGAACATTAGCATCCATTACAGCATCAAATTGGGTTGCTTTGCCTGCAAGAATAGCATCTAATAATGACGATTTTAATAGTTTTAAAAATTCGACATTTGTTGATTTGTCTAATTATTCTGGCACCGTTTATATCGCTTTTAAATACACAGGAAATGGAAATGAAAATTTTGATGGTACGTATGAATTAGATAATATCACTATTATTGCAAAATAATATTTTTATAAAATGGAAAAAATAGAACACATTGGTATTGCTGTAAAAGACCTGGAAGTATCGAATAAAATATTTGCTTCCCTTTTTGGTGTAACGCACTACAAAGAAGAAGAAGTAGCCTCTGAAAATGTAAAAACCTCTTTTTTTAAAAGTGGCCCAAATAAGATAGAATTACTGCAAGCGACAAATCCTGAAAGTCCGATTGCAAAATTCATTGATAAAAAAGGAGAAGGAGTGCATCATATAGCCTTTGCAGTTTTAGATATTAAAGCTGAAATAAAGAGGCTTAAAACGGAAGGTTTTGTTGTCTTAAATGAAGCACCAAAAAAAGGTGCTGATAATAAATTAGTAGCTTTTTTGCACCCAAAAACTACAAACGGTGTTTTAATTGAATTGTGCCAAGAAATAGGATAAGTAAAAACACTGTCAACTGCATACTAATTATTATCTTGCCGACGATTTAAACGCATTGTGAATGGCTTCAAAATTTGAATCTTACCAAAAAAGACGCTTAGCATCTTCTTACATATCTGTTGTAATTAGTATTGCTTTGGTATTATTTATGGTTGGCGTTTTAGGTTTAGTGCTTTTAAAATCTACTTCAGTTTCAAACAGAGTAAAAGAAAAAGTAGCGGTTACTTTGTTTTTGAAAGATAAAGTAAGCGCAAAACAAATAAATAGTTTCAAGGCCTCTATAGCCAAAGAGGCGTTTACAAAAAGAGTTGTTTATACCTCTAAAAAGCAAGCGGCAAGACAATATAGTAAAGAAATTGGGGAAGATTTCTTAACCTTCTTAGGTAAAAACCCTTTAAAAAATGCAGTAGATATTTTTTTAAAAGCTGAATTTGTAACTCCAGAAAAAATGCAAGAATTAGAAACGCGTTTTCTTAAAAATGCATTTGTTGCAGATATTTCTTATGACAAGCCCTTGATAAATTTACTTACAAAAAATATTCAAAGAATTAGTTTTTGGTTATTAGTACTAAGTGGCTTTTTCGGTTTAGTCGCAATTATTTTAATTAACAGCGCTATCCGATTATCAATTTATTCAAAAAGATTCAATATAAAAACCATGCAAATGGTAGGAGCTACTAAAAGCTTTATAAGAAGACCCTTTATATGGCAAGGAGTAAAGTTAGGTCTTGTTGGGGCATTTTTAGCATTAATAGGTTTGGGTGCTGTTATTTATTATTTAGATAAATTTGCACCAAGTTTAGGTTTGCTAAAAGATTATATTTCATTGAGTTCTTTAGTTAGTGGTGTCTTAATAGCTGCTCTTATAATTACTTGGTTAAGTACTTTTTTTGCAACACAGCGTTTTTTGAATTTACAAACAGACGAACTTTATTATTAAAATATGAAAGATGAAAATATCCAAAAACCAGCATTTATTTTTGGAAAGAAGAACTACACTTTTATGGTGATTGGAATTGTTTTTATAGCAATAGGATTTATCTTTATGGCTGGTGGTGGAAGTGATAACCCTGCTATATTTAATAAGGAAATTTACAATTGGCAACGCATTCGTTTAGCGCCTACTTTGGTGATTATTGGTCTAGGAATTGAAATTTATGCAATTCTAGTAACTCCTAAAAAATAAGCATGGGTGTTTTAGAAGCTATTATTCTTGGCATAATTCAAGGCCTAACTGAGTTTTTACCTGTTTCATCAAGTGGACATTTAGAATTAGCTAAAGTAATTTTAGGCGATACTTCTGTACCCGAGGAGAGTCTAACTTTTACGGTAGTTCTGCATTTTGCGACCGCCTTAAGCACTATTGTTATTTTTAGAAAGGAAATTGTAGCGATTTTAAAAGGATTGTTTCAGTTTAAATGGAACAATGAATTTAAATTTTCGTTAAAAATTATTGTTTCGATGCTGCCTGCAGTAGTTATCGGTTTGCTTTTTGAAGAAGAATTAGAGGCTTTTTTTGGGGGTAAAATACTTTTAGTTGGTTGTATGCTGCTATTTACCGCGCTCTTATTATTATTAGCTGACAAAGCAAAAAACACAAAAAAAGAAGTTTCTTTTTCGAGTGCCGTTTTAATTGGTATTTCGCAAGCAATTGCAATGGTGCCCGGAATTTCTAGATCTGGTGCAACAATTTCAACCTCTGTTTTACTAGGAGTAGATAGAACAAGAGCTGCTAAGTTTTCTTTCTTAATGGTGGTTCCATTAATTTTTGGAAAAATTGGAAAAGATCTTTTAGGTGGAGATTTAAGTTTCCAATCATTAGAAATGATTCCAATTACTGCAGGTTTTATTGCCGCTTTCCTATCAGGTTTGTTCGCTTGTAAATGGATGATCTCTTTAGTGAAAAAGAGCAAGCTTTCTTATTTTTCTATGTATTGCGCAATTGTAGGAAGCAGTGCAATTGGATACGCACTTTTAAATTAAATTTACATTAAATTCAGCACAAATGACTGAAGAAGATTATAAAAATGGTCAAGTTTTATTGATCGATAAGCCACTTACTTGGACTTCTTTTCAAGTAGTAAATAAGTTACGTTGGGAAATAAAACAACGCTTCAATATTAAAAAAATTAAAGTAGGCCACGCGGGTACTTTAGATCCTTTAGCAACAGGTTTGTTAATCATATGTACAGGGAAACAAACCAAGCAAATAGATACCTATCAGGGACAGGTTAAAGAATATACAGGTACTTTTACAGTTGGAGGAACTACACCTAGTTATGATTTAGAAACAGCCGTGGAAGAAACGTTCCCTACAGCGCATATTTCAGAAGATTTACTACACAAAACTACCGAACAGTTTACGGGTGAGATCCAACAAAAACCACCTATTTTTTCTGCGATTAAAAAGGATGGAAAACGCCTGTATGAATTGGCAAGAAAAGGAGAAACTACAGAAATAAAAGAAAGAACAGTAACGGTTTCTAAATTTGAAATAACAAAAATAAATTTACCAGAAGTAGCGTTTAGAATTATCTGCAGTAAGGGCACGTATATTCGATCTATTGCTTTTGATTATGGGAAAGCACTAAATTCGGGAGCTCATTTGTCAGCTTTAAGAAGAACACAAATTGGTAATTTTTCTGCAGATGACGCGTTGTCGGTGGAAGAGTTTATTGAAAATTTGAAAGGAGGCGTATAGAAAAAGTAATTTCAAACCGCTTATTTTACGCAATAATTGCGTGCAGGCGTTTGGAATTTATTGGCAACTAAAGGTGAAAATTAAACAGGGAATCTTTTCGGTTCTATTCTGACGAAATAACAGTGTCAGAAATAGAAACTTCTTTTGCAAAACATATAATTAACACCAATTTTTTTTTCACTAATCTTCTGTTTATAATTATATTCCTTCCACCAATTTACGTGAAGGGATACGAAGCAGAATGATAATAAAAAAGAGAATACAGTATGTATTCTCTTTTTTATTTTATGCGCATTGCTAAATGTTAAGGTTTTACTTTCATTGTAAAATCTTCCATGAATTTAGTGGTGTAGTTACCTGAGATATAATCGGGATGATCCATTAACTTTCTATGAAAAGGAATTGTTGTTTTTACCCCTTCAATTACAAATTCATCTAAAGCTCTTTTCATTTTATTAATTGCTTCTTCTCTTGTTTGAGCAGTCGTAATTAACTTAGCAATCATAGAGTCGTAATTTGGAGGAATCATATATCCTGCATACACATGTGTGTCAATTCTAATTCCGTGACCTCCAGGAGCATGAAAAGTTGTAATTTTTCCAGGAGCTGGTCTAAAATTATTATAAGGATCTTCTGCATTTATTCTACATTCTATAGAATGCATCTTAGGGTAGTAGTTTTTACCAGAAATTGGCACACCTGCAGCCACTAAAACTTGCTCTCTAATTAGGTCGTAATTCACAACTTCTTCAGTAATCGGGTGTTCTACTTGAATACGGGTATTCATCTCCATAAAGAAGAAGTTTCTATGCTTATCTACAAGAAACTCTACAGTTCCAGCACCTTCATACCTTATAAATTCAGCTGCTAAAACGGCAGCATTACCCATTTTATCTCTCAATTCATCTGTCATGAAAGGAGAAGGAGTTTCTTCTGTTAACTTTTGATGGCGTCTTTGAACAGAACAGTCTCTTTCAGATAAATGGCATGCTTTACCAAAAGAATCTCCAATAATTTGAATTTCTATATGTCTTGGTTCTTCAATAAGTTTTTCCATATACATATCATCATTGCCAAAAGCTGCTTTAGATTCCTGTCTTGCAGAATCCCAAGCGTTTTTTAAATCTTCTGGTTTCCAAACAGCACGCATTCCTTTACCACCGCCACCGGCAGAGGCTTTTAACATGACAGGATAACCTGTTTCCAGTGCAACTTTTATACAATCTTTAAAGTCTACAATAACACCTTCACTTCCGGGTACACAGGGCACACCAGCAGCTTTCATTGTAGATTTAGCATTTGCTTTATCTCCCATCTGGTTTATCATTTCACCAGTAGCTCCAATAAACTTAATATTATGTTCTACACATAGTTTAGAGAATTTAGCGTTTTCCGATAAAAAACCATATCCTGGATGAATTGCATCTGCATTTGTGATTTCTGCTGCAGAAATAATATTAGACATCTTTAAATAAGATTCAGAGCTTTGTGGAGGGCCAATACAAACGGCTTCATCTGCAAAACGAACATGCAAACTTTCTGCATCTGCTGTAGAGTATACAGCTACAGTCTTAATACCCATTTCTCTACAGGTTCTAATAACACGCAATGCTATTTCACCTCTATTGGCAATTAATATTTTTTTAAACATCTTCTTAAAATTTTAGATTGTAGATGTTAGAAGGTCAATATTATGCAGCATAACAGTGAGGTTAGGCTTTAATTTATAATATTTTACTTCTAACTGAACTAAGATGGATCTACCAAAAACAATGGTTGATCAAATTCAACTGGAGAGGAATCGTCAACTAATACTTTAACAATTTTACCTGAAACTTCAGATTCTATTTCGTTAAATAATTTCATAGCTTCAATAACACATACAGTTGCACCCACACGAACTTCTGTACCAACTTCTGCAAAATTTGGTTTGTCAGGAGATGGTTTTCTATAAAAAGTACCAATTATTGGAGACTTTATAGTTATGAATTTTGTGTCTTCACTTTCAGGACTAGCTACTCCGGGTTGTGCCGCTGTTGGAACAGCTCCCGTGGGTGCTACCGCTTGGGGCATTCCATGCACAGGTGCAGCTTGAACAATAGTTGTTTCTATTTTTTCTGAACCTGTTTTTATTGTAATTTTTACATCTTCCATTTCTAACTTTACCTCGCTAGCGCCAGATTTAGCTACAAATTTAATAAGATTTTGAATCTCTTTAATATCCATTTTTAATGTAGTTTATTTGTTTTTATGAGTTATAAGCCCATTTTAAATATGCAGCCCCCCAGGTAAAACCTCCACCGAACGCAGCGAAAATTAAATTATCTCCCTTTTTTAATTGACTTTCGTAATCGGCTAATAAAAGAGGTAATGTCGCAGATGTGGTATTCCCATATCTATGAATATTCATCATTACTTTTTCTGGCGAAACTCCTACTCTCTTTGCAGTTGCTTCTATAATTCTTTTATTAGCTTGATGTGCAACCAACCATTGAATATCTGGTTCTGTTAAATTATTTCTTGTTAACATTTTTTCAGCAACTTCTGCCATATTGGAAACGGCATATTTGAAAACAGTTTTTCCTTCTTGATACACAAAGTGTTTCTTTTCTTCTACAGTTTCCTTTGTAGTAGGCATTTGAGATCCACCGGCTTCTATTCTTAAAAAATCTCTTCCTACACCATCGCTTCTTAAATACTCATCTTGCAAACCTAAACCTTCATAATTTGGCTCAAATAAAGCTGCTCCAGCTCCATCACCAAAAATAATACAAGTTGCTCTATCCGTATAATCTATAATAGAAGACATTTTATCTGCCCCAATCAAAAGTATCTTTTTATACCTGCCAGACTCTATATAACTAGTTGCTGTAGACATTCCATATAAAAAACTAGAACACGCCGCTTGCAAATCATAACCGAAAGCATTTACAGCTCCTATTTCTGTTGCTACATGAGCAGCTGTACATGCAACTTGCAGGTCTGGGGTTGCAGTCCCAACAATCACCATATCTATTTCTTTTGGATCTATATTGGACTTTGAAAATAAGTTTTCACAAGCTTTAATTGCCATGTAGGAAGTGCCTAAACCTTTACCTTTTAGAATTCTTCTTTCTTTGATACCTGTTCTAGAAGTGATCCATTCATCATTGGTTTCTATATAGGTTTCTAACTCTTTATTAGTTAAAACATACTCAGGAACATACTTTCCTACTGCTGATATTGCTGCAGTGATTTTTGTCATAATATTAGTTTAATATCCAATGTTTAGGAATTTTCAAAAGTAATCAAATTTATTTCACTTTTTGAGGTAAAAGTTGTCAAAACGATGCGTTTTCGTGTAAAAACGAAAAAAAACCCCCAATAATGAGAGTTTTGTTTACGAAATAAAAGTTTTTTAAGCCTCTGTTGTTGCAGATTCTAATACTATTTGACCTCTGTAATAAAGTTTACCTTCATGCCAGTGAGCTCTGTGATATAAATGCGCTTCACCTGTTGTTGGGTCTGTAGCAATCTGTTGATCAGATGCTTTATAATGTGTTCTCCTTTTATCTCTTCTAGTTTTGGATATTTTTCTTTTAGGATGTGCCATTTTATGTCTTTTTTTCTGTTATTAAATTCTTTAATTTATCCCACCTTGGGTCTGTTGTTTCAACAGTTTTTTCTTCTTTTATCTCTAATTCTTTTAATTTATCAAATGCTTCAGATTCCATAGTACCATCAATTACTTTCGGATGGATTCTTTTATTTGGAATTCCTAATACAATCATTTCATAAATAAATTGTGCTACACTAAATTGATACACTTCATGAGGTAAAATTAAAACCTCTTCATTTTCATCACTATATTCCGAACCAAATTTCACAACTAAAGGTAAGGTTGCTGTGATTTCTAAATCAAAACATTCACCTGAAACATCACAAGGAACATTTACAGTTCCTGAGGCTGCAAAAGTAAGCTCAAATAAAGTGCTTTTTTTTACAAACTCTAAAGTAACACTTATTGAGGATTTTTCAAACTCGTCAAATTTGTAGAACTCAAAGAACGTATTGTCAATAGCATATTCAAATAAATGGGTTCCTTCCTTTAATCCTACAAACTGTATGTTGAATTGTTTCAAGTCTTTCATTATCAAACATCAAATTGAGCGTGCAAAGATATAAAAAAATGTTTCTACACAGTCTTTTCTTTCGAAAAAATTATTTTATTTTTAACGCTTTATTAAAAGCGGGTTTTTTGTAAGCTCTAAGTATTCACTTCTTGTCTTAAAAATTTGAATAGCAGCAAACAAAGCCTCTTTAAAAGAAGATGGGTTTGCCTTGTTTTTTCCTGCAATATCAAAGCCTGTTCCATGATCTGGCGAAGTTCTAATTTTATTCAAACCTGCTGTAAAATTAACGCCTTTGCCAAAAGACAATGCTTTAAAAGGCGCTAAACCTTGGTCATGGTAGGTAGCCAAAACAGCATCAAATTGGACATAAGTTTCAGAGCCAAAGAAACCATCTGCTGCATACGGGCCAAAAACCAATTTTCCAGACGCTGCAATTTCATCAATAGTTGGTTTTATAATAGCATCATCTTCTTCTCCAATGATTCCTTTATCACCGCAATGCGGGTTTAATGCCAAAATTGCAATTTTAGGTTTCCGAATACCAAAATCTATTTTTAAGGAGTCGTGCAGGGTAGCCACTTTTTCTTTGATAATTTCTGGCGTAATTGCTTTTGCAACTTTTGAAATAGGAATATGACCAGTTATCAAACCAATTCTTAGTTGATCTGTCATTAAAATCATTAAACCATTCCCTTGTAAGTTTGTTTCTAAATACTCTGTGTGGCCAGGGAAGCTAAAACGTTCTGATTGAATGGTTTCTTTGTTAATTGGTGCAGTTAGTAAAACATCAATTGTATCTTCTTTTAAATGGTGTACAGCTTCTTCTAAAGATTTTGCAGCGTATGCTCCAGAAGTCTTAGTCCCTTTTCCTAACTCAATAGAAATCTCTTCTTTCCAGATATTTAAAACATTTATTTTTGAATGATTTATTTGACTTATAGCAGTAATCCCATGAACAGGAAGCTCTATATTGAGTGCTTTTTTATGATAGGAAATTACTTTTGTACTGCCAAATAGTACAGGTGTACAAAAATCCAACATTCTCTTATCTTCAAATGTTTTTAGAATTACTTCTATTCCAATTCCGTTTAAATCTCCTATTGAAATTCCAACAATTATTTTATCAGTTTTATCAGTCATAACCCTTGTAATTTTCTTAATTTTGATATGGTACAAAAGTAACTAAAATTTAAGGAAATGTTTACAGGAATTATCGAGACACTTGGTGTAATTACAAACTTAGTAAAAGAGCAGGAGAATCTTCACTTAACAATTAAAAGTAGCATTACTAGTGAGCTAAAAATTGACCAAAGTGTGGCTCATAACGGCGTCTGTTTAACGGTAGTGGGTGTGCATGATGATGAATACAAGGTAACAGCAATAAAAGAAACTTTAAGTAAAACGAATATTGGAAAGTTGAAAATAGCGTCCTCAATAAATCTAGAGCGCGCAATGAAACTTGGTGACAGATTAGATGGGCATCTTGTGCAAGGCCATGTAGACGAGACTGGTGTTTGTACAACTATTGAAAACCAAAATGGAAGTACAGTTTTTACTTTTAACTATACTTCAGAAAAAAACAATATTACAATAGAGAAGGGCTCTATTACTATAAACGGCGTAAGTTTAACAGTAATAAACTCTACAGACACTTCCTTTAGTGTTGCGATTATACCCTATACTCTTAATAATACTTCTTTTAAGAATTTATCTGTGAACGACACCGTAAATTTAGAATTTGATGTAATTGGTAAATATGTTAGCAGATTAACAAAAATATAAGAGTGCTATTTTCTTAACTTTTAAACACTTTAAATTAAGCAGGAAAATAACAAGGTAAGTAGTATTCCATTCATAGGAATTCCCCTTGGTAGCGATACTATTGCAATATAACCAAAATTGATTTTATAGAAAAAACGCTGTTAAAATTGCGATGCATGCAATGCAGCATTTTTTAATAATTACATGGTTTCTACTGCTCTAACATTCTTTTTCATTTGACTTTGTCGATTTTGTAAGTATTTCTATAATTTAAAGACTACTTTTAAAAACAATCACATGAATAAAGAAGCAACTACACCTCAAGAAGATCCAAGTATTATGAAATGGGCACTCAGATTTTCAGCATCTGCAGGGATTGCTGGAATTCTTTGTTGTGTAGCTCCGGCAGTTTTATTTATGTTTGGTTTAATGGGGGGTGTTTATGCCATTTCATTTGCAGATTTTTTTTATGCTGAAGATGGCGCTATTGGTCTTGGCTCTTGGCTCTTAAGGGGGTTAGCTGTTGTTATAGGTTTGTTTGGTGTATACTTGTTTAAGAAGAAACAAAACCAGTGTTCAATGAATCCAAAACGCAAAAAGAAAAATCTAATCTTAATGACTATTGTAACCCTTGTTCTTGGTGTTGGTGTCTTTTTATCCCTAGAAAAATTGTCCTCTTGGTATTTTAACAAACACATTGTACCTGCACAACAAGAAGAATTTAGAACGATGGATCAAAATAAAAAGTAAGTGCTCACTTTTCTTGTTCTTATGCTTTTTTAGATAAATTTTAATAGTAGCTGCTGTGGCATAAAATAAATAGGATATTTAAGATAAAAAAGATAATTTTTGTGTGTATTTCGATGCGCATGCTAAGAAATCTGAGTTTTCTCAAAGTTTTGTTAGAGTGCTTTCAATTTTAAACATTTGAAACAAAAGAGAATGCTTGCTGATTTTGTTTTTATAAAAAACATGAAACAGTGCTTCAAAAGCGTGCTAACTTTAAAGTAAATCCAATAAATCTTATATAGGATCAATACAATTATTTTTTTAGCCGATTTTATAAAAATGAGCTTGTGTGTCCCTTATTTATTTTACAAAGCGCATTTTTCACTTGTCTAGTCAGGTGAAAGGATTTAAGAAATAAAAAGATTCAGCAAAGAAGCTGTATTTATTTTAGGGAGATTTCTACTATTTGCACTTATGTGCCAACATCTCTACTAATTTTTAATTTCGCTACTTTTGGTGTTTGAGCAATTTAAAATCCTTTTTTTTTCATTTAAAAGAATTTTAATGGATGCACTTTCTTTGCAAGTATGTGCGCTGTTTTTTTACTATAAGTTTACAAACCTGTAATTTTAGAATTGCAAGAATCAATTATCCAGTGGCGTTAAAATAATTTTATAGGAGCGTTGAAGGTTTTGCTTCATTTGATTTTAGATGTTTTATTCATAGGATGTAATTATAAAAAAAAAGGAGTTCATACTGCACAAAATTAGTTCACTATTAATAGCATAAAATTTATTCAGTAATGAACTTTAAAAAAGATTTTATACAAGCTAAGTGTCTGAATCAGTGTAAAATGAAGATTGTTTTCTAAAACAGCAATTGTATACTCGATCACTATAGATAGAAAAGGACTTGTTTTTTATTAAATAATTATGGTGTTTGTCAAAAGATGAAAACGTATATTCGCAAAGCTATGATGCTACTTTTAAATTGTATAACGGGTTGAAAAAATATTTTCAGTTTAATGCATAATGATCGTTTCTAAAATTCATTAGATTTTCCATTGACAGACGAAATCTATAAAAAAGTATAAGAACTAAACCTATAAGTTTTAAAAATTTGCATCGCGAATAGGCCTCATCATAACGCATGATAATCTTAACAAATAATAAAAGGAATGCCTTTTATTATTTTAACTCCTATTAATTGCATGGATAACACTAAATTCGAAATAGAACCAAACGTGCTTATTGTTGATGACGAAGCCGCTAGTTCATATTTGCTTGAAACAACTCTTAAAGAACTAGATGTAACCCTTATTAAGGTGCGATCGGGAGCTGAAGCATTGTCGAAGATAGAAGGACAAGAGATCGCTTTAACCCTACTGAATGCAAATATGTCCGAAATGGATGGAGTTGAACTTGCAGGTAAAATTCAAAATGATAAAAGCAGGGAAAAAGTTCCAATTATTTTTATTACTTCACATGTAAAAGAAGAATTTGAGCTTGAAAAATGTTTAGAATTGGGTGCTGTCGATTTTATATTGAAACCAATAGTAGGAGCGACTCTTCTTAGCAAAGTAAAACTTTACTTGGAGTTATACCGTCAAAAGAAACAAATTAATAAGAATCATCTAGAGTTAGAAGAAATAAAACACGAAAAGGCTTTACTTACCCAGGTAGAGAAGGCGTCAAATATTGGCAGCTGGCGTCAAGATATAAGTACAGGGCATATTTTTTGGTCTGATGAAATGTATAAAATTTTTGGCCATAATAAAAATTTGCAGCAAGAGAACTTGTTGGATGTGCTTGTTAAGGCAATCCATCCCAATGATAAAAATAAAGTTGAGAAGATACTGTCAAGAACTATAAAAGAGGATGTCTTTCGTGTGATGGATTACCGTATTATTCGAACTGACGGCAGTATCAGATGGGTGCATGCACAGTGGGGTCCAGAATACGATGATTCATGTCGGTTAAAAGCACAGTTCGGGTTTCTTCAAGATCTTACGGAGCAAAAGACAAACGAAAATGCACTCAAGGAGTCAGAAAAAATGTACCGTACCTTACTGAATGCTTCACCAGAGGGCATTTTTATTATGGATTTGAAAGGTCGTATTACAGAAATTTCAGATATTATTCTCGAAATATTTGGTGCTGGTGATAAAAATGAATTTATTGGAGTTCCGTTTTTTCATTTTATTCCTAGTTCTGAAGTAAAAAAAATGAAAGACATTCTGAGTAATGCAAAATCGGAAGGATTAATTCAAAATATCGAATTTATTCTGACTCGTAAAAATCAGTCTCAGTTTATTTGCGAATTAAGTATTACACTTATTCAGGAAGCTGACGGAAGACCTGATGCTTACATGGCTATTCTCCGAGATATTTCCCAACGGAAAAAGATAGAACAGCAACTTAACAGGTCGGAACGTATGGCTAGCCTTGGTGAAATGGCTTCAGGGATGGCACATGAAATTAATCAACCCTTACTATCTATTACCCTAGGTATTGAAAACTTACTCATGAAAATACAGCGGGTAGCGGCTGTTGATGAATCCTATTTTCATAACAAATCGGAGAAAATATTTGAAGATATTTTAAGAGTAGGAAGAATCATTGACCACGTGAGAGCTTTTTCACGAGACCATGATGAGTATATTTCCACCTCCTTCGATATCAATGAAAGTATAAGCAATGCTATTTCTATGATTTCGGAACAATTTAAACATCACGGGATTACTTTAAACATCCAACTTGATGAAAATATCCACCCCATCATAGGCAACACGTACAGATTTGAGCAAGTAATTCTGAATTTGCTAACAAATGCGAAAGATACTCTTGAAGAAACAAAGAAAACTTCCAAATCAGATTTTAAAAAAACAATTGTTATTCGTACGTATCATGACGATTATACAAACTTTATAGAAGTAAAAGATAATGGAAACGGAATTAAAGCTGATGTTATCGACCGGATTATGCTTCCTTTTTATACGACAAAGAGTGAAAGTAAAGGAACTGGACTTGGGCTCTCTATTTCATTCGGAATTATCAAAGAACTAAAAGGGAGTATTGATGTTGAAAGTAATTCTGTATCTGGAACTACATTTAGAATAAGCCTTCCCATACCCGAAATTAAAGATAATAATAAAATTACTACAACCCAAAAAGATGAATAAACTAACTGTTCTTGTACTTGATGATGAAAGGCGCTTTACGGAGGAATTGACTGAGTTCTTGGAGAATTCTGGTTTTATTACATATGAAGCGAATTCAGGATCTCAGGGATTATCGCTACTTAAAAAACAACCCATTGACCTATTGATTCTTGATGTTCGATTACCTGGTGTCAACGGATTAGATATTCTTAAAGAGGTGAAAGTCAAATATCCAAACATGGAGGTTATTATCGTTTCAGCGCATGGAGATATGGATACCGTAATCAAAGCCATGCGTTCAGGTGCCATTGACTACCTGCGTAAACCGTTCCGGCATATCGATATCCGGATTGCCATTGAGCGCACCGAAAAATTTCTGCTTTTACAACGGAAAATGAAGCAAATGGAAGAAAAAAACTCTCTAATTTCTAAAAATCTAGAGGAGCGGATCGAGCGTCATTTTATAGGAATAAGCCCACAAATAAAGGAAGTATTGGAGATGGCCATGACTGTTTCAAAATACCCAGATACCAATGTGCTTATAACGGGAGATAGTGGTACCGGCAAAGAAAACATCGCGCGGATTATTCATTTTGCTAGCAAGAGAAAAGACAATGTGTTTTGTGCTGTAAATAGTAGCGCAGTGACAGATTCATTGATGGAAAGTGAGTTTTTTGGTCATAAAAAAGGATCTTTTACTGGCGCTCTAACAGATAAGAAAGGTTTTTTTGAAACGAGCGACGAGGGAACTTTATTTCTCGACGAAATTGCAGATATGCCTGTGAATTTGCAGGCAAAAATGTTACGAGCTATCGAAGAAAAGAAAATTACACGAGTTGGTGAAACACACCCCATCTCTGTCGATTTCCGAATCATTTCAGCCACTAACCATATCCTAGATGAATTAGTAGAAGATAAAAGATTCCGGCTAGACCTTATTCATCGGCTCAATACATTGCATATCCATTTACCAACCCTCCGGGAAAGGCCAGAAGACATTGAACCACTTCTTCTTTATTTTGCCGAAGATTTTTCTCGAAAACTGAACAAGCCAAGCCTTAAAATTGACAAAGAAGTTTTTCAAAATTTAATGTCGTATACTTTTCCTGGAAATGTAAGGGAACTGAAAAATATGACCGAACGCGCGATCATTCTCAGCAAGGGCACTACGCTTGGGGTAAAGGATTTTCCAGTAAATAAAAAATCTAAAGCAACACAAAATCAGGAAATTCCAGAGCTGAACTTAAAAAAGAATGAAGCTCAATTAATACGACGTGCCCTGAATAATTGTAATAATAATCAAATTGCTGCGGCCAATGAGTTGGGCATACAAAGAATGGCCCTTGCAAGAAAGATGCAAAAATACAATATTAGCCTTACGAAAGATAAGAATTAAAAATGAGCATTTTGCTCATTTTTGAGCACATCCATAGTGCTAAAAATTGTATCAAATTTATTTTTTATTTTTTCTTGATTTTATTTTTTAACTCTAACCAGTACGCGCACTGCTATTTATAATTACAAGATGTAATGAGATAAAACTTTTTTTTTTTTTGGCATATTAATTGAATAAGGTGTAGAAGTTAAGAGGAAAGCCGTCTCTCATAATAAAGCACGGTTAAATATTAATAGTTAAATAATTATCATTATGGCAGTAGAGAAAACAGTAGGATCGTCAAGTTTAGTAGAAGTAGTTGACCGTATTCTTGACAAAGGAGTAGTTGTTGATGCTTGGGTTCGTGTATCTTTAGTAGGTATCGAATTGGTTGCTATCGAAGCAAGAATTGTTGTAGCATCTGTTGAGACTTACTTGAAGTATGCTGAAGCAATTGGATTAACCGCTAAAGCTGCATAAGCAGTAAAAGTGAGTAATTAAGTTAAAGAGTTCTCTTGCCAACCGTCCTTTATTTGTTCGCAAAGAAAAGCATGATTCGCCAAGTTACTCTTAATTTATTTTAAAAATGCTATTTTAAAAGAACTACCTCTAGCTAGAGCATCGGAGAATTAAGTCCTGAATTGATGACACATAAATACTTATATCTTACATGAAAACCGATAACGAAAACCACTCTACCGATTTTATAGAGACCTTACTTACAAGTTTTGAGGAACGGATACAAAAAATAGAAACTACTTTTAGTTCTTCCGAATCCCTTATCGAATCATCCAAAGCTTTATTGGATGACTTCCAACAGTCCCTAAAGAGACTTCAAAAAGAAAGAAAGACATTAAATAACAAACTACGAGAAAATCTTGCGAAAATTGGTTCCCTGCGTAAAAATGATTACGACAGCATGATGGGCGAACTTTTCCAGTTATTGGAAGCGAAAGAAAAAGAAGCTGAAGATGAGTTTCATCACTATATAGAATATCAAAAGACAATGGTTAACCTATTGCGTCAAGGTGTTCTTGAAATAAAAAATATTGGACAGAACGATAACAAAGAAAATGTTAAAAATTTTAAACTAGAGCTAGAAACTATTTTAAAAGTACAACAAGAAAAGAAAGAATACGCGATTATTAAATTTTTAGAACTTCAGGAGATACATAAAAAAATTACCCACAGTTTTAACGAATTAATTAATCAAGATACCCATGTGTTTTGCAAAGATCTTAAAAATGTAAAAAAACACTTATTAGAAGAAATAAAATAACTTAAAACTTTTTAAAATTAAACGGTATGAGTATAGCAGAACAAATGAAAAATCTTAGTGATGATATTTTATCATCGTATAAACAAAGAGCAGCTGAATTTCAGCAAAGACTGAAAGACAATGCTGAAATCAATAAAAAAGTCCAAGAAACACTTGACGGTTTCCGCAATGATCACATAGAAACGGCTACATCTTTGCGAGCAAATGCAGACAGTTTACGTGCAAATTTGGCACAGGGACAAAAAGATCGATTGAAATCGTTCCAACAAATGATGAGCGGAATTCACGGATCTATTTCCCAGATTCAGGATGAGGTGAAAGGAATTAAGATTTCTACGACCAGCATGCTTAGCAATTTTTCAATTGACCAGGATACAGTAGCGGCTGATCTTCGCAAAGAACTAGATCAAAATCAAGCCGATCGTTCGAACTGGAATAGCGGACGCTTAAAAGATTTTAACGATTTAATGCTTGGTACGAATAAAGAAATCAATAGAATTCGGGAAGAGGTGCAAAATATTTTTGTTTTTACCGATAAATTATTGACTAAATTTTCAGACGATCGAATTAAAATGTCTGACAGCATGAGGGCTGAGTTAAAGACAAATTTGACAGATAGAGTTGCATACACTCAAGATATGCTTGGACAGTTTACCAAAAGCCTTGCCGAAAACAGAGAGGAGAATCAGAAAATGGCAAAAGCTTTAAAACTAGACTTACAAAATTCAAGGAAAGAGCTTTCAAATAGCGATGCACAACGCTTGAAGGATTTTGACATTACATTTACTGGGATACAGAAAAGGGTGCATGAAATTCAAACATATGTTGATACATTTTTGACTGAATTTTCTTCAGATAGGAAGCAGGCAGCAGATACATGGAGTCAATTAGCTGCAGCAATTGCCAGTTTAGGAGAAGTACCAGTTCAGGAGACAAAAAAACCAGTAACTGAATCTGTAAAACCAGAAGTTAAAAAGGTTGAAGTACAGAAAGAAGTTGTTTTAGAAAGAGAGATTGTTTCGAAGGCTGATTTAAAAACAGCAGATCCGATAGTAAAAGAGCCAATAGTAAAAGAGCCAATAGCAAAAGAGCCAAAAATTGATACCTCTAAAAAAGAACTTTCTCTAGAAGAAAAAGTTTTGAAGTATTTGGACTCGCATAAAAAAGGAGTGAAGGTTTCTGATATGGAGAAGCCTTTTGGTGAAACTAGAATGAGAATAGGTTTTGTTAGTAAAAAATTACTTGATGAAGGAAAGGTTAGAAAAATTGAAAGCCTATATTATCCGTTAACTAAAAAATAACGGAAATGAGTACAACAATAGAATGTACTTATTGCAAGGGTCAAGGAATAGACCCCTTTCAATTGCTCTCAGATATCTCGAAATGTCAAGTGTGTAAGGGAGCGGCTATTGTAGAAATAGAGGCACCATTTAGAACCTGCGTTTTTTGCTCGGGAACTGGCAAGAATCCATTAGGAGCTAGAGTTCCTTGCATTGTTTGTAAGGGAAAAGGGCACAATCCAATTACTAGTGAAGTAGTCTGTGAAAAATGCATTGGAACTGGTCGGGCAGTCGATGGGCTGCCCTGCACGAGTTGCAATGGAATAGCATATAAATAATAAAAGAAATAAAACATGAGTAAAGAACGTAATGCAGTATTAGCACCAGAACCGCAAGCTGATTTTGTTGAGACTCCATATATCGCCGACATTACAAACCGAGCACAAACCTATATCAAAGCAGGTTTCCCAGTACATTTAAGGGGGCCTTCCGGAACAGGGAAAACAACCATTGCCCTGCATTTGGCCAGTAAGCTTGGAAGACCTGTAGTAATGATACATGGAGATGCAGAATTTAAAACTTCGGATCTTGTAGGTGGTGAAAGTGGATATAAGATTAAAAAGGTAGATGACCGTTTTATTCATACCGTGCACAAATATGAGGAAGATTATTCTAAACAATGGCAAAGCAACCGGCTTACCCTAGCGGTTCAAAATGGTTTTACTTTAGTGTATGATGAATTTACGCGCTCACGCCCGGAAGCCAATAATATTTTGTTGCCCATTTTACAGGAACGTATGATGACCACGCAGTCATCTAAAGGCGGAGAAACGTATATCAAGGCACATCCTGATTTTTGCGCTATTTTTACTTCAAATCCTGAAGAATATGCAGGAGTTAACAGAACACAGGATGCACTTCGTGATAGAATGGTAACTATAGACATAGATCATTTCGATTACGAAACAGAATTACAGATTGTCATGGCAAAATCACAACTTTTTCAGGAAGATTCTGAAAAAATTGTTAAAATTGTAAGAGGATTGAGAGAATCTGGTAAAACTGAATTTGATCCAACCATTCGTGGATCAATCATGATTGCAAAAACAATGGCTACTCTAGAAACAACGCCTACAGAATCTAAAGAATTATTTTCAACAATTTGTCAGGATATTCTGTCTTCAGAAACCAGTCGTATAGGTTCTAAAACGAACCAAGATAGAGTAAGAGTTATGGTAAAAAATCTTATTGAACAATATTATTAATCTTGGATTGCAAAAGATTCATAAAAAAAAACCGTAAATTATGAAAGGTTCAACTTCATCAAGGGGTATTCATAGCATTAAATCAATGCAAAGCATTAAAAAAGATGCAGAAGAAAATGGAGATAATCCCGATTTTTTAAAACTTTATATGCTAGATAAAGAACGATCTAGATTAGAGAAAGAGAAAAAGGGCATACAATTAAGACTAGATCCTATTAATGCAAGGCTAGAGGAAATATCAGAATACTATGCAGTTTCTCTTGGAAGAAAATTCAACACCGGCTCAGATAAAAATCAGGACATAGGTGAAGATGGAAAAAAGCAGGAATGGGAAACTGTCGGAATTAATTATTAAAAAGAAGTACTATTTATGTCAGAAAATATTTCGCACTCGGTCAATTCTACCAATCTTGCAGACATCCTTGAAAGGGTCTTAGATAAGGGTGTTGTAATAGCTGGGGACATCAAAATACAAATTGCCGATATTGATCTGCTTACGATCAAAATACGTCTCTTAGTGGCCTCAGTAGATAAAGCGAAGGAAATTGGAATTAACTGGTGGCAGGAAGATGCTTTTCTATCTTCTACAGCCCATGAAAGTGAATTAAAACAACAGAATAAAGAACTACTAGAACGGATAGAGAAATTGGAAGCAAGCAGTAAAAGCTAAAAGACTTCCTAACGAAAGCATGCAATTAAATCTAAAATAAGAAATTATGAAAAATAATAAAAACGAGAATGATTCGAGTTTTGATATGCTTGGATTAGGAGGAATTTTCAAAGGGTTCGAAAAGTTAGTGGACCTTGCAGGAAAACTGCAAGACCAAAATGAAATAAACAAAGAAGGAGAGATTAATCTTGATCAGCTTAAAAAAGGCATGAAAGGAGTGTATGGTTTTACCATCAAATCTGCTGCCTCCGGAGGAAAATCTACGGTTGAAACTTTTGGGAATATAAAAAAAACACCTGAAGGACCGAAAGTGGAAGCGCAACGGGAGCCAATGACAGACATGTTTGATGAGAAAGATGAAATCGTCATTATTGCTGAAATGCCAGGGATAGAGGAAGATGATGTAACGATTGATTTAAAAGGAGACATGCTTGATATTTCGGCAGAAAGGAATACTCGAAAATTCCATAAAGAGCTTTTACTCCCCTTAAAAGTAGAACAGGAAAAAATGAAAGTTAAATATAATAATGGCATACTCGAAATTAGGATAAAAAAATAGAAAAATGGCACTCTCAGGTTTAGATAATACAAATCTTAAACTAATCCTTGTTGGAGGAAAAGGTGGTGTAGGTAAAACCAGTTGTGCAACTTCTATTGGCCTTGAGTTGTCAAAAACTCATAAGACTCTTATAATTTCTACAGATCCAGCGCATTCAATTTCTGACTGTGTGGGTCAAAAAATGGGAAATGGGATTCATTTTATAGAGGGCGTTGAAAACCTTGCAGTAACAGAGATACTTGCAGAGGAAGTGTATGCGGACTTTAAAGAAAAACATGAAGAAGAGTTAAAGGGTCTTTTCGAAACTTCAACCAAGCTGGATTCTGAGGATATCGATGACTTGTTAAGGTTGTCTATCCCTGGAATTGATGAAGTAATGAGTTTAATGACTATTATTGATATCATTGAAGAGGGTAAATTTGATAAATATGTTGTAGATACCGCCCCAACTGGGCACGCATTGCGGATGATTTCTTCTCCCAAAGTGTTAGATCAATGGATTAAGGTAGCAGCAAGAATGAGATGGAAATACCGCTATATGGTAACTAGTTTCTCAGGCACTTACACACAAGATAAAACAGACGCATTGCTACTCAACCTTAAAAAGACCGTAAAAAAAATTGAGCGTTTGTTCCGGGATGTCACGCAATGTGAATTTATTCCTGTGTGTATTCCAGAAGCTATGGCAGTTATGGAAACCAACCGGTTAATTTCAAGTCTTCAGGACTCTAATTTATCGGTGCGACAAATTATTGTGAATAATGTCTTACAAACTGAAGGCTGCAGTTTTTGTAAGGAGCGACAAATAGGTCAGCAAAAATATCTTGAACAAATTGGTACAACTTATCCGAAATTAAATAGAGTTATTATGCCTTTGTTTGCCACTGAAATTAAAGGCTTAGAGAAATTAGATCAGATGAGAACGTTACTATTTAAATAGAAAAATAAATATATAACCTCAATTATTATGAAAACTTCTCCAAATACGTTTATTCTTAAAGTTAAAGAGGCATTAGTTAAAGATGTTGGTAGGGCCATCGCTAGAATGGATCCCAAAGACATGAAAGCCAATAGTTTTGAACCTGGGGACATTGTCATTATTGAAGGTAAGCGCAAAACACCCGCAAAAATAATGCCCTGCTATCCCGAAGAAAGGGGAAAACAAATTCTTCAAATCGATGGTATTACTAGGGAAAATACCCAGGCGGGCATTGATGAAAAAATAAGCATTGAGAAAACTACATATAGTACAGCCGTAAAAATTAGGCTTCAACCTGATACTGGTAGCGGTTCGCAAAAGAGTAATGATGTCAAGTATATTGGTTCTCTTATCGATGGTTTACCAATATCAAAAGGGGATAAAATAAGAGCCAATCTATTTGGGGCACGGTCGATTGATTATATCGTGGTGGATACTTCTCCTTCAGGCATCGTGGTGATTAATCCCAATACCAAAATAGATTTAAACCTACCAAAACAGGGTAAAACCAAATCATCTAAGGTATCTTATGAAGATATTGGAGGTCTTGGAAACCAAGTACAACGCATCAGAGAAATGATTGAACTTCCGTTGAAATACCCGGAAGTTTTTGAAAGACTGGGTATTGACCCCCCAAAAGGTGTGTTCCTTTACGGACCACCTGGAACCGGAAAAACGCTGATTGTAAGGGCTGTGGCTAGTGAAACAGAGGCTTATTTTTTGCATATTTCGGGCCCAGAAATTATGGGAAAATTTTATGGTGAAAGTGAAGAACGCTTGCGTAAAGTTTTTGCGGACGCCCAAGCGCACGCACCTGCGATCATTTTTATTGATGAAATTGATGCCATTGCCCCCAAAAGAGAAGATTTAGGAGGTGAGAAGCAAGTTGAAAAACGCGTTGTAGCTCAGCTTTTATCTTTGATGGACGGATTGGAATCGCGTGGAAAAGTAATTGTAATTGGAGCAACTAATATTCCCAATACAATTGATCCTGCATTGCGACGTCCTGGAAGGTTTGATCGAGAGCTTTCCGTGTCTATACCTGATAAAAAAGGAAGGCTTGAGATTCTTGAAATTCATACCCGTGGAATGCCGCTAGCAGCCGATGTAAGTTTGCAGAAACTAGCTGAAATAACGCATGGTTTTGTGGGTGCTGATTTAGAAGCTTTGGCGCGTGAAGCGGCAATGGCTACGCTTCGGAAGATTTTACCGAAGATTGATTATGAATTAGTTGAAATCCCCTACGAGCTGTTGATGAAACTTGAAGTTTCCATGGATAATTTTTACGAAGCCATGAAAGAGGTGGAGCCATCTGCAATACGTGAAGTATTTGTAGAAGTACCTGATGTTAAATGGGAGGATGTTGGTGGACTAGACGTGATTAAAGAAGCTTTAAAGGAAGCCGTGGAATGGCCTTTAAATTATGCTGAATTATTTCGTAAAGCAGATACAAACCCTCCTAAGGGAATTATCTTGTACGGACCACCTGGAACCGGTAAAACGTATCTAGCAAAAGCGGTAGCAAGCGAGAGTGGGGTTAATTTTATTTCTGTTAAAGGTCCCCAAATTATGAGTAAATATATTGGAGAATCAGAAAAAGGAGTGCGGGAGTTGTTTAAAAAGGCCAAACAGGCTGCACCTACCATTCTTTTTCTCGACGAAATAGACAGCCTTGTACCCCGTCGAAACAGCGAAAGCTCCGGTGCTAACGTTACCGACAGGGTGATTAGTCAATTTCTAACCGAAATGGATGGAATCGAAGATCTTAAAGGAGTGGTTGTATTGGCAGCTACCAACCGGATAGACTTGATTGACCCAGCACTATTAAGAAGCGGCAGGTTTGATTTACTATTTGAAGTGCCAGCGCCAGATGAGAAAACTCGTGAAAAAATATTTAAAATCCATACTCAGAATAAACAGTTACAAAAAAGCGTTAATCTAAAAAAATTAGCGAAAGAAACAGAGGGCATGGTAGGTGCAGATATTGAATTTATTTGCAGAAAGGCATCTGTGATGGCTATTCGTGAAATAATTGATAGTTCTAAAGGTTTGGAAGCAGATCCAAATGTGAACATTGTTATTAAAAAAGAACACTTTGAAGAAGTAGTTCAACTTGTCAAGACTCAAAACTCAATAAAAAAGTAAAAAATAAAAAATAAAAAATGGAAAAAGGTAGCATTGATAAAAGCCTATATATTTACGGATTCGTTCCAAATGATTATCCCGAGAAACAATTAAAACAATTAGAAAGTATCGGTGTAAGCGTTATTCCGTTTCAAAAAACAGTAGCAATTGTGTCTCAAAAGAAGATGATAGACATCAGTGAACTCAGCAAAGAAGCACTAGCAGAGTTGATGATTCATCATCAGAAGACGATAGAAAGTCTTATGGGAATGGGATTTAATACAATTATTCCGATGCGCTTGGGTACTTTCGCCAATAACAGTGTCGAATTAATACGAGTTATTGAAAAAGAGTACGATTTGATTATGGAAACCACTGAAAAAGTGAGCAATCTTATTGAAGTCGAGATCATTTCAACCTGGTCGGATTTCGGCCAAATCATGGCTGAAATTGCAGTAAACCCCGAGGTTGTAGAAATGAAAGAAAAAAGCCTTAACAGTGAAGCTGGAATTACACAGGCCGATCAGTTAAACCTTGGTTATCTTGTTAAAAAGATACTTGACGGGCTGCAATCTGAATATGAAACAAAGATTACGGAAACTTTTGCCCCCTTTTATAAAAGCACAAAGCAACATGAACTGATGAATGATCAGATGGTTTCAAATACTGCTTTTTTGATACACCAAAGTAAGTTAGTTTTATTTGAAAAAGCCTTGGATGAATTGGATGAGAGTTTAAACGATAAACTTAATTTCAAATTCGTAAGCCCGCTTCCTTGTTATAGTTTTTATACCATGGAATTGAAAAGTTTGTCTTTTGAGGAAATAGAATCGGCTAAAAAAGAGCTTGGATTGGAAGATTCCACTTCCGAAAACAGTCTGCAGCAAGCGTACCTCGATAAAGCAAAGCTTTTACACCCTGATGCGAATGCCGGCGAAGATGCTACTGTAATTTTCAATCAGATTAAAAAGGCACATACAATCCTGCAAGATTATGTAGATGTCCTTAAACCAGCATCAAAAGAAGAAGAATTCTCATTACACACAGATACAGTGATCAAAAACTCACTTTTTCTAAAAATAAAAGAATAATATGGAAAGAGACGGTAAATATATTTATTGCATTATTGCTTCAGACCACGATAGTAATTTTGGACCCATTGGAATCGGAGATCGCGGTGATTTGGTAACTACTATTGGATTTGATGGACTATGCATGGTGGTAAGTGATCATTCCCTGAGTGATATTGCGGTAAACCCTAAAAACATTCTCGCGCACCAGAAGGTGATAGAAGAGGTGATGAAAGAATTTAACAGCATATTACCCTTAAGTTTTGGAAATATTGCGGCCACACCTGATGAAATACGAAACCTACTTAGTGGAAGGTATCGTGAGTTTATGGAATTGCTGCGCACTTTTGAAAATATGGTGGAAATAAATGTCAAATGTACTTGGAAAAACATAGACACTATTTTTAAAGAAATCGAGCAGGATAACGTAGCTTTTAAAAAAATAAAACAAGATCTTAAAAAAGAACCCGACGTAAGTAAGAAAAATAAAAAAAGAGCTGAAGCGGGTAAAATGGTTCAAAAAGAGCTTCATGAAAAAAACGAAAATGAAGCTGAATTAATGATGAACGCTTTTAAAAGGGCTACAGTTGATCATAAACAAAACAAAACAACCAGTGATGCAATGTTTTTTAATACTGCTTTTTTAGTGAACAATGGAAGAGAAAAGGAGATCGATAATATCATATCAGATATTGGTGAGGAGTATGAAGACCGTATCGATTTTAGCTATACGGGTCCTATGCCAATTTTTAATTTTATTGATTTAAAGATATTTCCAGAGAAGTGGGAAACTTTGGGATTATAAGATACGAATTTCAAAGAATTAATTTAAAATGGGAAACACAGTGGAACAAGATAAAGACAAAGAAGGAATCTATTTGTATTGCATTATTAGGCATACCGATGCAGTGGCTGAATTTGGACCAATCGGCATTGGAGCCCGCCAAGATAGGGTGTATACAATCAGTTATAAGGACATAAGTATGGTTGTTAGTCAGTCGGAAAAGATGAGGTATGAGGCGAGACGGGTTAATTTAACAAAGCACACATTAGTTTTAGAGGGAGTCATGAAGAAATTCTCCATACTTCCTATTAGGTTTTCAACAATATCTGAAACTTATGATGAATCAAAAATTTTAAAAATTCTTGAAGAGGAATATGATAAATTCTCTGATTTACTCGACGAAATGAAGGGTACAAAAGAGCTAGGATTAAAAGTATTGGCACTCGAAGCGCCTATTTATAAATATATTTTAGACAAGTATCAGGATATCCGGTCATTGAAAGAAAAGCTCGCTAAATTAGATCCAGAAAAGGCACATTATCAGTTGGTAAAAATTGGAGAGATGGTTGAAAAGGCCCTCGCTAAGGAGAATTCTAATTTTAGTGATGCTATTGTAGAGGTACTTACACCGTTGTCGGATGAAGTGAAGATTAATGACAATTATGGCGAACGGATGCTCTTAAATGCAGCTTTTCTCATAAAAAATGAAAATGAAAATGAATTTGATAGTGCCATCAATGCATTGGATGAGCAATACGGAGATCTTTTGACTTTTAAATATGTAGGCACTTTACCACCTTATAATTTTGTAACGTTGGTTATTAACACATAGGAGAATTATTATGATAATTAAAGGAATTGTTTTCATTGCGAAAAAAATAGATAAACTAATACAAAGAGAGGTATCCGATGAGGGGCTTATTAAAGAGCGCCTTATGTCATTGCAATTAAAGTTTGAGATGGATGAAATTACGGTAGAGGAGTACGACTTGCAAGAGGATGAATTACTTGGGTTGATTGAAAACATAAGACTTAGTAAAGAAAACAATCAATAATTTAAAACACCTCTTTAGATGGGTATCGAAAGTGGTGTGGTGAAATACACGAATCACAAAAAAATATACGTGTTAAAAAAAAGTTTTGGCAGTACTAAAATAAATCATTAGAATAGTTTGCCCAGATTGTAGCAAAATCTGCCGATATTTGTTCGAAAATAAATTTTATTTAGGATTCGGAAATAGAGGAAAATAAATAGTAGCTGATGTATTCACATAATTAAAGAAAAATGAGTAAAATAATAGAGATTAAAACTGCTGTTGTCAAGTTTTTAAAAGGGAATGTTCGTTGTCATGAAATAACGATTATAAAGTTGGACAAAGTGGAGGACGATTGGGAAGCAATCGCAGAAGTATACGAGGATGATTCCTTTTTAAAATCAATGAATTTACCACCAAAAAATACAAGGCTATTTTATGCCGTTAAAATGGACCAAGAAAAGGAAGTAATTTCTTTTGAACGATTAACAGAGTACTTTCATTAGTACCTGTTTTAAACTGTTAGAGAATGGTAGATGAGTTAACATACGTGTATTGTATTTCAGATAGTCCCCTTCAAGCGGATACTATTGCTGATCAAAAAGATCTAAAGTGCCTCAAGTTTGATGCCTTTTACGCATACGTGAAGCAGGTTTCTCCTGATGAGTTTTCGGAGGAAAACCTAAATAAAAATTTTAATGATTTACCTTGGATTGAAATACATGCCCGAAATCATATTCGTATCATTGGGGAAGTAATGAAAAGTAGTATCGTAATTCCTTTCAAATTTGGTACGATCTTTAATTCGGAAGAAAGTCTGGGAAATTTTATTCAGAAGTATGCCAGTTCGTTAAACGAAAACCTTAAAAACATAAAAGGAAAAGAAGAATGGTCGGTTAAAATTTATTGCAACTACAAGGTGTTAAATGAACAAATTACGGAGCTGAGTGAAGATGTTCGCAATTTAGAACAGGAAATATCAAAAAGTAAGCCTGGGAAGTCTTTTCTTTTGAAACGAAAAAAAGTAGAATTGGTCGAAAAAGAGGTTGCAAAAGTAGTGCAACTTTCTGGACAGGTATGCTATGAAGAAGTAAAAAGCTTTAGCGCATTAACGCAAGTAAATAGTCTTTTATCATCTGAGCATTCGGACCGAAAAGATAGCATGATTTTGAATATTTCTTGTTTTGTAAACCAAGTTAGTGTAGATGAATTTCTTGACGCTATTGGAGCATTACAGAAAAAATATAAAAAAATAGGGTTTGATATGGCCACTGCTGGTCCATGGCCTCCTTTTAGTTTCACTTCAATTAAAGAAAAGTAATGGAGGAAAATGTAATCAATCAGTCGAAAGACATCACGATTGTAGAAATATTAGATCGGGTATTAAACAAAGGCGTTGTTATTACGGGTGATATTGTCATCTCGGTTGCTGAAATTGATCTTGTTTATGTTGGATTGAAGTTACTGGTGACTTCTGTAGAGACAATGCAGGAAAAGCGTTTGACCATTGTAAAACCAGACCAGGAAAAAAAATAGCGATGCAATGAAAAAAATTATTTATGCCATACTCTCAACAAATCAAAGTCATACAGACATCAGCGATTTAATGAATGGTATGAAGGGCATAATGGGTGCAGACATATATGCGCTTTCTTTTAATGATATTTCGATAGCTGTAAGTGACTTTACTTCTTCAAAGGATCTAACAAATAGAGAATTAGCAATCGATTTTGCAGGCGTTATTGAAGCCTTGTCACAACAGGTAACACTACTTCCTGTTCGATTTGGTACTTTTATAAAGACGGACGAAATTGTACAGCAGTTACTAATCAATCATTATGATTCTTTTCTCAAAAATCTTCAAAAAGTAGAAAATAAATGTGAATTTGGTTTGAAAGTGCTGTGTGATTACGAGACATTTAGTCATAAAATAAGCGCACAAGCAGCAGCAGTAGAAGTGCAACCTAGTGAATACTTTTCTACAAATACTATTCACACTAATTATTTACTTGAAAAAATAAAAATAAACAAACTAGAAGATAGTTTGTTTACATATGTTGATCAATTAATTGAGGATATTAGCCTGCAGCTTACACAAATAAATCCTGATTCTAAATATAAAAAGATGGTGACGAATAGCATTCTTTTAGATGCGGTTTTTTTGGTTGAAAAAAATAAAAAAGATGAATTTATTCAGGCTATTTCATCATTTGAGCAGCAACACGATGCTTTACAATTTTTAGTCACCGGCTCTTGGCCTCCTTATAGTTTTGTTGACATCGTAATAGAATAGTAATTTTTGTACAGCAACGAAAATAAGATGCTTTTGAGTTTCGTTTCGATAAATGAAATGAAAGAGTACTTAAAAATAGGTAGGGCGCTAGCATCAACCACACTTCTTACAATTTCTGCCTTTTTATGAATTAGGAAGTAACAATACTGGTAAAGATATTTAAGCTATTTAAAAATAAAGCCATTATAAAGTTGGAAGCTAGTTTCATTCTTTGAGGATAAAATTGAATGCTTGGGTGAAACGTTGATGCAGTAAGAAAAGGATGCAGGAAAAAAAGCTTTTAACTTAAATACAAACCTTATTTTGTTGGAAGGCTTGATAAAAATAATAATGTATAAACAGAATATAAAGAGAACGCAAAAATGAGTAAAATTTTAGGGATAGATTTAGGGACTACAAATTCTTGTATGGCTATTATGGAAGGAAACGAACCGATTGTTATCCTGAACAGCGAGGGACACAAGACAACGCCTTCAGTTGTATCTTTTACTGAGGCTGGTGAACGTAAAGTTGGAGGATCGGCAAGGCGACAGGCGATAGCCAATCCAGAAAATACAGTTTCTTCTATTAAACGTTTCATGGGAGAATCATATGATATTGTTGAAAAGGAAATTAATCGGATTCCGTATCGGGTTCTAAAAGGAGAAAATAATACTCCGCGAATATCCATTTCCGGAGCGCTGCATTCACCCCAAGAAATTTCGGCTATGATTCTTCAGCAAATGAAAAAAACGGCTGAAGATTACGTTGGAGATGAAATTAAGGAGGCTATCATTACGGTCCCGGCATATTTTAGTGATTCGCAACGTAAGGCTACAAAAGATGCTGGCGAAATTGCAGGGTTAACAGTTAGACGGATTGTGAACGAACCCACAGCTGCGGCATTAGCTTATGGCCTTGATAAAAGGCATTCAGATATGAAGGTGGCTGTTTTTGATTTGGGTGGGGGAACTTTCGATATCTCTATACTTAGTTTAGGAAGTGGTGTTTTTGAAGTAAAGTCTACCAGCGGAAACACACATCTTGGTGGTGACGACTTTGATCAGGTTATTATCGATTGGTTGGTGGATGAATTTAGAAAAGAGCAAGATAGTACTCTTTTAAGAGATTCAATAACGCTTCAGAGATTGAAAGAAGCAGCTGAAAAAGCAAAGATTGAGTTATCAAGCTCGCTTGAAACAGCTATTAACCTTCCATATATTATGTCCGTTAATGGCGTTTCCAAACACTTGACAAGAAAACTTACACGCGAAAAATTTGAACAACTAATTGACAACTTGATGCAGTCGACTATTGATCCGTGCCAATTGGCGCTCAAGAATGCTCGAATGACGACTTCCGATTTAGATGAAATTATATTGGTTGGTGGTTCAACCCGAATTCCGGCTGTACAAAAAATGGTGTGTGCATTTTTTGGAAAAGAACCTTCAAAAGACATAAATCCAGATCAAGTTGTAGCTAATGGTGCCGCCATTTTGGGAGGCGTCCTTTCTGGAGAGATCAAAGATGCATTGTTACTTGATATCACTCCACTCTCTATGGGGCTTGAAACCCGCGGTGGCGTGATGACTCGGCTGATTGAGGCAAACACCACGATTCCAACCCGTCAATCTGAAATTTTCTCGACTGCGGAGGACAATCAATCTTCCGTTGAAATTCATGTTTTACAAGGCGAAAGACCAATGGCTGAGCACAATAAAAGTATTGGCAGGTTTCACTTTGATGAGATTCCACATTTATCTCGAGGGATTCCAAAGGTTGAGGTAACCTTTGACATCGACGCTAATGGAATTTTACAAGTAACTGCGGTAGATCAACTGACAGAAAAATCGCAACAAATAAGACTTGAAGCTTCGGCTGGTCTCTCGAAAGAGGAAATTGAAAGGGTGAAGCATAAAGCGAAGCAGCATGCAGTGGAAGATCAGGAAATGAAAGAGAGGGCAGCGCAAACCAATAAAGCAGATCTACAAATTTTTCAGACTGAAAAACAATTAAAGGAATTTGGAAATACCATACCTGTCGAGAAAAAAAATGCCATCGAGGAGGCACTCGAAGAACTAAAATTAGTACATCTAGAGCAAAATTTTAACGATATTGATGAGGTTATGCTTATCTTGGGAGAAGCCTGTAGAGCAGTAGAGGGAAAATCAGATAAGGTTGAGTAAATAGAAACATGGTAAACAACCAATCAAAGATAGTGGTAGGTCTTTAATACAAAGAAATCCCATTTGTAAGCTCAAAAAGAGGGTACGTAATCGCAGTATTATGGATGCCTATTTTTATTAAAAAAGATGAATCTATAAAAGTTGTCGTATGTACGCAGCATTGTATATCTTTAAAAATGTTGCATACAGAAGGCGGACCTTTTTATACCTTTATTTGCACAGTAATAAAATAATAATTTTTAGATATGAACGAAGATAAGATACTTTTGAATTCAGTTCCGATGGATGCAATCGAAGATGCAATTGAAAATATTAAAAAGACAGAAAGCTCTCGCATCAACGCCACCCCAGATAATGCCCACGAAGGTCTTACACAGTTAGTAATGACTATCATAGAACTGTTACGCAAACTAATTGAAAAACAAGCCATTCGTAGAGTTGAGGCAGGATCATTGACCGAGGAAGAAATTGAACGTTTGGGAGAAACTCTGATGAAATTAGAAATGAAAATGGAAGAATTAAAAGAAATTTTTAATCTGACGGATGAGGACTTGAATATTAACCTTGGTCCGCTCGGAGGATTGATGTAGCAACTTAAACTGTGGAGTACTAAAGATGAGAAATTTAATTTACATACCGATCATCCATTCGAGTGCAGATATGGGGTCTATGGCAGCTGAATTAACCCGAAAGAGTATTGAAGAATTCGGGGAAGAATTTTGGAAAACACATACGGATACCGTTCATAAGTACTGGGAGGTAATACGTATGTATTGTGATGCAATAGATTTTGGTGCTAAACCTGTAAAAATATACCAAGATGGCATGGTGGCAGATGGAGATATTGCACTTAAAATAATGGAAGATAGTGTAAGAGCAGGAAGCAAGAATTATGAAATTATTTCTAAACTGGTCAATCGCGGCGCCATTATCCAAAAAACGGAAGACCTTGGGTTGGTTAAAAAAGAGTTGGATATGCTAAAATCAATTCCTTCTTCAGGATCCTTAATTATGAAAGTAATTAAGATTATAAGGTTTAAAATTAGCCGGCATAAACTATTAGTTCAAAGAGATAAATTCATAACAAAAAGTATTAATGATACTCTCGGTCCAAATGAAACAGGTATTCTTTTTATTGGCGCTTATCATAAGGTCTTGGAGAAACTTCCGAAGGATATCTTAGTAAAAGAAGTGAAGGAAATTAATAAAGTAAGGGAATACCAAAAACTCATACCGTTTCATACCAAAAGGAAAGACCATTTTGAAAACCTTTCTAAATATCTGATACAACCTGTGCTTTATGAGCGTTAGTAAGAGCATATAAAAAAATAGCAAGAAGTTACGTTCAATTTTTAAAATAACAAAAGCGCTACCTAAAGAGATGAAGCATCGTCCAACTCAAAAAATCAATGTTGTTAAGAGTTTCCACTCATAACAAGAGGCCATCCTTTTTCTAACCTTTCGTTAGTTTATTTCACGATTTGTTAAATTTATAATTTCAATGATCCGATCGCGAAGTGCCTTCGATTGAAGGTTTGTTATTTTATTTAAACTAACGGCTACACGCGCTAAGGATTCAATAATTCTACTGCTAGTAATTTCTGTGTAAGAAACTCTAAATTTTGCTTTTCCAATCGTCTCTTCTTTCACGCAGGATTTTTTATCTAGTAAATAACTCTTTTCTGTATTTTAATACTCCAATAGTCTTTCTCTAAATCTCTTGAAATGCCTAAAATAATGCATATAGATTTCATTTCCAGTTTCATAACTTCAGTTCACAAATTCTCCATTTCTTTAATAGCTATAATATCTGAAGTCCAATTTTGATAGTGACCTTTTTAATTTTTTATTACGAATCAATCTGATACTTCCAGAACTACTTAAATCGTTCTGTATTGAATCGAAAGTAGGATTTAATTGATGGTTGATAAAGAGGTAATCAGAGTTTCTCTATTACTTTTTTTAGGGTTATCTATAATGTTTAGAATTTTAAGTGCATTAAATATGACAATATTTCGCATCTCAATTTTTGCCTCTAATTGCAATAAATTAGATTGGTAATCTTCCTTTAATTGGATCAATAAGGTTTGCTCTTTGATTTTTTATTTCCGCTGTTCATTAAGATTATTTATTTTTAATGCTATCAAAATTCCGATAACAACAAGCACAATTTCACCAATGGCATATTTAAAATACGTTCCAGTATTCTTTTTCTCCATAAGGTGGTATCGTTTCTTTCTAAAGAACCTTATCATTGGTTAATAGCCAGTTATAATGACATCGCTTTTTTTTGTGAAGTCTAAATTTAATTTATTTAAAACTATTAGCGATTAT
>Ga0307488_10000335_pt1 | contig 37822 bp, 26 predicted proteins | sample SB02metaG_FD_202248 | JGI IMG/M metagenome (GOLD analysis project Ga0307488, IMG submission 202248) | Sea-ice brine microbial communities from Beaufort Sea near Barrow, Alaska, United States - SB 0.2 | ecosystem: Environmental > Aquatic > Marine > Coastal | place: USA: Alaska | collected... | reverse complement strand
ATATTTCATAGCACGTAATTGGGGCTAGGCTTAATTGTCTAGCCCCTTGTGCTACCTACTCGGACTACCTATATACCATGACTACCTATATCCCCCCTCCACTATACTATACATAGGCGACTATACAATTGCCTACTATACATTTGCCTACTATACATTTGATTATATATATACATATACATATATATGTAACTTTGAACACTATATATATTTAATATTACAATAATTATGTAAATTATAATAATTATTGATATTATGGATGGAAGATTCAGTATAGTGGTTATAGTGGGTATATGCCGATGGCGGCAAGTGCAAAAAATTTATAATATTAATAACCAAAATTTTAATACCCTCGCGTAAGCGTATTCTTAAACAATAATTAAACATTAACTAAGTTCCATTTTCTAAAAAATTTATAATATTACCACCCGTTTTCAAGCCTCACGTATGGCCTTTTCTAATATTGCGAATTCGTTTCCAAAATTTAAAAAATTAATAATATACCGAATTTACTTGCTCCGTATGGAACTATTTAAATTTAAAAAATTATTAATATAATATAAATAGCGGCTTCGCGTATAGAACATTAATAAAAATTTAAATTTAAATATATTATCCTTAGTGTATATGATTACCTTTACTGGTATGAATAAATATAACCATGATTAGGTTTAAAGATTTTATGGAATATATCATTGAACGTCGTAATGATGTTTATAATGGTGAGCGTATTAGGGATATGACTACAGAGGTTATTAATTCCCTAATAGCGGAATATTCCACGCTATCAAAAGATGCTATAAAGACTTTATTAAAGTTTAATAAGAGGAAGAACCCCTATGAATATAGTGCGCGACAATTTGATATTCTGGGTAGTGACATATATAGGAATATGAACTATAGAGCAGCAGGTTTACTTATATCATTGAATATGGATGATGGGGGGAACGCATTAGGTAGTTATGATAATAATCATAATATTGTATTGCATCTGTCAAAATTTCCTACGGTGAAAGATATTATTCTTGAGTTGCACGGCATACGTGATAAGATTAGTGCTATTATTTTTGACAAGGATTATATATCTTCGGATATGTTGGTAGAATTTGATAATGCTGTTAAAGAGAAGGTGAAGCAATTAAAGAAAGCGGTGATGGGTGAGACTTTTATTCATACGGTTAGGCATGAGTTGGCCCACGTCGTTAATAATATACAAAACAAGGACCATGTAAATACCACATACAACAAGAAACCGACTAAATTTAGAAATCATTTAGCTGATCTTTTAGAGAAGGGACGTATTAGTAAAGAAGATGCGATAGAGATGATTAACGATAAGCAGGGGGAATACTATACTAAATATTATATTAATTCTGCTACTGAGATTAATTCGGAGATACATAGTTTTGCGCAGTATTATATAAAGAAGAATAAAAATATAACGAAGGCCAAATTCAAGAAATTTGTAAATGACAAGATTAAGAGTGATAATAGATTCAGGTTGTATTATAGAAAGAATCAAAACGCCTTTATAAGTCGGTTATATACATTGTTGTTTAACCATTATATGTTGGATGAGGAATGAGCAACGGTATAAACTGCCTCACGTATAAGACATTATTAAAATTAATAATTTAAAAAAATATCCCTACTACTGTCTTACGTGAAGAAAAAAATCCTTAAAATGGGACATCATCATCATCATCAGATTCTGTCTTATTATCATTACGATTAGAGGGCTTTGTTTATATTTGTCGAACTTGTTTATATATGCTCGAACCATATCTTCCTCTTCATCCCACTTTTATATTAATTTAAGCATTACCTTTTCGCTATATTCTAGCTGTAAGGTTAGAAACTCTTTAAAACTGATCATAATATTATTTATCCCCTTGTGAATTTATATTTATCGTATAGCTCTGGGTCTATGCTTCTTACCAAATCTTCGCTTACGCCCTTCTTGGTAAAGAGATGATTTATATATGCTGATATCGCCCTAGATGCCACCTTAATGTAGTTAGTTCGGAGTATGCTGGGAATGTAATCTTGCCCCATCTCCCAAGCCGCCAACTCACCATGGAAGGTATTAACAGCAGTCACCATACTAGTTTCCAGTTCTTGTTTGGTTGCGTTATCGTTTTCCATGTTGACATCTTCCACCATATCTTTTGCCAAGGTGATAAGGCGCACTGTTCCTTTAGATGAGGATGCTGGATGATGCCCCGATTTACCCAGATATGAAAATAAATTCGCACCGCGATTCTCATTCTGGTAACTGTGTCCAAACTCATGGGCTAAGGTGTATAAGGTTAATCTATAATGTTCTAACTTTGGGAACCAGTCATTGACTGCGCCTCCCCTATTTGCAAGTTCTATTTGTGTTGTCCCATCTTTTTTCCATCTAATTTGACTGGCGTCCTTCGACTTAACGATTTTTATGTCATGCTCCTTAATTGTTTTTTTAAGTTGGGATATTGCAAAACTTATATCTTTTCTGATTTCTTCTTTTGCTCGTAATTTGGAATGCGCTCGTTTCCCGTCTGGGTTTATATGCTTCTCCCCCAACTCTTCCAAAAATAGCTTAAAGCGTTCCATAATATTATTTATTACATTTCAATTGTTGTTTGTATTGACCTCCTAAGTTTAGTTATGGCGTGTTGTATGTCAGGGTTAAATGCCAACATATTGTAGTCATACAACGCCCCATCCAAGTCTCTAATTTCCCTAGTGCTTGGTTCTGACGCCCAAAACCCATCTAAACTATCCAATATAAACTTAGTTGCCATTTTACTTCCATTGCGGTTATCTAAAAACGGATGCATATCCCTGACTATACCACCCACGGTTTGGCCCAACGTATCCCCGTCCTCCGCTCTATCCAGCAGTGCCTTTTCCACGTATTTTAGATCACCCTGCTTTACCGAGTTACCCAACCAATACTTCATTAGGTTTATGCGGTCATTATAGTATTCAACGTAATCATACATTTTAATAATTTGAACTTGGGTTAGATGGGTATATAGTCCCAAACTCTGTATTAATCTGGGGAGTCCTTGAAGATTCGTGCTTTGTTCGTATAAGGAGTCCGCATTATTATTTTCCATCATCTCAAACACCTTTGCTATTAATGTTTTAGTGTTTTTATCTTGGATGGGACGCAATACTCTGTTTATGTAAGTCGAATGGTCTTCACCTTCTCGTCTACCCTCTTTACCGCCAGCCCTGAATTCATTATTTGTCATTATATATTGTAATTTAGGTAGGTCGTCCCAAGTGGCAGTTTCCATCAACTCCTCCAATCGAGCATCTATAGCATCCCCAATTTCAGGTGTCATTGTCACATTTAAGCGGTTAAGCTCTGAAACTGTAGCATCTGAAATTTTCGCGACAGTAGCAGTAGTCAAAATACTTTCTAGGGCTTTGGGAAGACCTAACCCACGAAAGTCTAGTTTGGATAGAGGTATGGACTCCAATATTTTTGGTAATCTTTTTTCTATTATTTTATAAATACCAAAATCATATTTATCGGAAATCCTTAACATTGCCGTTAGGTGGGCCATAGTTAAACCATCTGATTCTGCTGCCCTCTTAGCAGTATCTTCCAGTTCTGGTAGTATCTCCAAATCATATTCTTCATATAGAGATTCCAACCAAACAACTTGCGTTAGGGGTGAGATTTCATCAGTCTTTAAAATTTCCTTAACCCTATCTGTTATGATATCATCCGTGATAGCAATGGGTAAATCATTTCTCATATATTTTCTAACATCTGATAATGATTTAATTTCCTTCAGGGCCATTCCCTCTATGTCCAATCCCGCATTTCTAAAACTGCTTAATTTTTGGGGTTGCATCTCATCCTCCTCATCCCTAATTTGGGAGGTGGGTAGATGTAATAATATTGGATTTTCTAGGGTTGCTGTGGGGTTGCTGTTCAACATATAGAAGGGCGGACCATGTTGTTCCCACTCGTTTGGGTATGCTACGCACCACTCAGTATATTTCTTAGGATTAAAAATTTGGAAGTCTTCATAGTCCATCAATTTCCATACAGTTTCTCCCGACTCATCAGTATTAATTCTAGTATTACCTTTGAGCTTAGAGGGGTCTTTGGTTACGTCCTCCTCTTCAGGATTCTCGTTCTCGTAACTCGACACGGCCCTAAACAACTCAGTGGTGGTCTTATATGTGTTGATGTCTTTTTGGGCAGTCCACCCTTTCTTATTTTTAAATGTGTTAAATCTTGTTAGGAGACCTGCTGTTGTAGCTACGTCTTCCATCTCCAAGTTCTTATTTTTAATTTGCTTTAATACCCACTCTAAATATTTGGCTAGGGATGGTCCTAACCTGTCGTCCACTGCATTAACATACCTTAAAGAGAAGTTTAAATTCTTAGCAAGATATTCCTTCTTTTTTTCAGTTGCTTCTTTAATATATTGCTTAAAACGTTCCATGGTAATGTTATTATTTATGCCATTTGTTCCATCAATTTAATGATGCTTCTTCTGTGTTCAAAGGGGAGTTCAAAAAAGTTTTCCAATCCAGTTGCCCATATCTCGTCATTATCTGACATGCCATAATCATCTACCCATCCAGCCAAAGCAGCTACGTCTTTTCTAACTTCATTGTATTTCTCTCCACTATAGAATCCGAAATAGTCCTTCGTTCGTTTTTTGTGAGAATATATTTTTTTCATCAGGGAAAATAAATATTCCTGCCAATCAAATTTAAAATTATCGTATTTTTCAGAGTTGATCCAAGTATATTTATAATCCAAAGTGTCCTCCCCGCCATCTATTATATGTCTTTCATCCTCCCATTCATCCTCAATGATGGTTTTAAATGATTTATAATGTTTTGTAATCATCCGATTTATAAATCCCTCAATAGCTTTACTGTAATCCTCCCAACTCATCATCTTTACCACGGTTTTATCCTTTTTGAATTCTTCTAACATCCCCTCAATCAATTTAGGAAGTGATGGAAATTTATCAACTCTAGCGTTGTTTATTTTAATATAGTCTTTATAATATTCGTCGTCAGCATCCGCCATCATCGGTGAGAGTATTCTGCCCGAATTCCAAACCTGTCTTAGATATCTTTCCACTATATTAAGTGTCGTCTTCAATAGAATATTGTAATCGTCACTTTTTCCGTATTCACGTTCATCCTCTCCTATGTTGTTATCACCACCACTACGAAATGTGCTTTTTAGGTCATCCCAGTCTAGGCGATCACCACTCACCATTGAATTATAGTATTTCCACACTGCTTCTCTAAACGCCTTACCTCCTCTAAACATTCTTAGGTGGGCCACTTCATGCACTATTACTTTAACTGCGTAGTCTGGATTGGAGAATAGTAAATCTCCATCTATGGCCATGTAGTTTCCGCTTCGGTTGGCATATCCTCCCACTCCTCCTCCAGTGTTTTGATTAACTCGGTCACTCAAGTCCGATATTAATATGTTTGTGTGTTGCGACTTAAACCCCAGTTTTCCCAAAGCTTTAGCCGCCAATGCACATCTACCAGCAATATAATCTTCCTTATCCCTAAGAAGTTCAACTTGGGATTCAGAGTAGTCTTCTTTCTTATAAAAAATTGTAAATTTTGGAACCCGCTGTAAGAGTGCTACATCCCTTCGGTTTTTGAATGCTACTTCATAAAAGAGTTTAAAACCAATCATAATATTATTTAATGTTATGATTCAAGTTTTCCATATTCGGAATCGATTTCATCTAGACGGCGTTGTCTTATACCGTCTTCCTTTTTTCTCCTTTCGGCTTGTACCTTATCTCTAAAATCTTCCTTCAACTCAAATAGCTCTGGGCTTTCGTTTCCTCGTCTACTATTTAAGTATGCCCTTAACGACTCTTCCGCTTTGTGTGTTAATGACTCGCTCCCAACCTTTATCACGTTTTGTCCATGTTTAATCAACAAGTTCTCATATGCTTTCCATTTATGGGTGGTACTCCACACATATGAACTAACATACTCTTTTCCGAATACAAAGAACTTGCTGCTATCATCATCGAACCTATCCACCAAATTTTGAATTAAATATTTTTCAATTGCTGGGGATTCAGTGTGTTGGTTAGCATATACCCACTGATCCAATATGTCATGAAAATAGTATATCCTATCTTCGGCAAGGGAATCGAGTTCATCAACTAATTTTATTAAGACATCTTCCCCCATACCTTCAAAAAAGAACATGGAACGTAAACCCAGTAGTCTATCATAAAAGGTTAACGATAGTGGGTTCCCATCTACTATCATATCCCAGCCCTTGCGTTTTAACTCCTCCATTTTTTTGGGATACCATTTATTTTTCATTACTTTAATAATAGATTCCAGATCAGTTACCTCATCGTATATAATACTTTCCAAGTCTAGTCCCAGTTCTTTGAATGGTTGCTCACTGGGGTTTACGGGAGAGTCACTTAAATCCATACACTGGGCAGACTCAATATGAAGCAATACTGCATCTTCTAATGTTGCTGTGGGGTTAGAGTTTAAGAGGTAATAGGGCGGTGAATATTCCTTCCAGCTTTTAGGATATGCTACGCACCACTCCGAGTCGTTCTTAGGATTAAAAATTTGGAAGTCTTCATATGATTCTAATTTCCATAACGTTTTCCCGTCTTTACTACCCAATTTAGTATTACCACTTAATTTTGATGGGTCGCTTTTGCTAACTCCCTCGACTGGATTTTCCTGCTCATATTCTCGCACTGCTGTAAATAAATGAGGCGCTGATTTATATTGGTTAATGTCGGTTGGCTTCCCCCATTTCTTTTTATTTTTATATTTAGCAAACCTAGTTAAAAGAGATATGGTTCCATCCAAGTCTTCCATTTCAATTTCGAATTTCTTTATCAGTTTCAACACCCATTCCAAATATTTGGACAGGGGGTTCCCTAATTTATCATCAATTGTTATGATTACATCGAGAGGCATCTTCATGTTTTGGGCGAGATATTCTCGCTTCTTATCAGTCGCCTCTTTAATAAATTGTTTAAAACGTAACATGTTAAGAGTATTTATATGTCTTATCCTTATCTTCAGGTTTTTTATTAAGAAGGTTGAGGTAACTTAATTAACTTGTCACAGTGGCCTTACGTCCTTTATACCTAGAGGGATGTTTCTTCCCAGCAGGAAGAGTTCTATATTGTGTTTTATATTCCCCCCTGTTATTATCATTGTGAGCCTTGGCTTGATGCGCTTCTTTATTTTGGTAATATGATGAGAATGGATCAATTATAACAAACGTATCTCCCCTCTTCATAATGTTCCCGTCGTGGAAATCTAACCCACAGTCTGACTTGACGGGCTTGCCGTCTTTCCCAATAGTTTGGCCCACTACGGGAATGTAGCCATTTTCCAACAGGGCTTTATACCTAGCGAATTCTAAATATTTTGGATTAGTGTTCACCAACTCAGTTATCTCCGCTTTATAATCTCTATCAAATTCCTCATTACGAAAGGGCGACTTCTCATTCTTTCGATACTCTTTGATGAGTGATGATAGGTTAACAATGTCTAGATATTCATCTCTGGGTAATTCATCCAAACGTTCCATAATAACATAATACATAAACGTTTTGGTATTGGTTTTCTCTCTGGCCCAAGATGGAACGAACTTACGGGGTTTCGAATAAAAGCGGGGTAGGTTAACATGGGGGTTATCATAACAATATCTTGCGAACTTAAGATAACATTCGTCTAAATTGTTAATTATTTTAATTATTTTATCATTACCCAACGATGGGTGAGAAATTGCTGTTCCATATGCACCACTTCCAAGAATTTTGCCACCATCCCGCTCAACGGCGCGATGGGCATCTCCTTGACTATCAAAAGAACGAGCGGTACTTCCTAATATATTAATAACACTATCTTCGTTGATTATAAAGGATTTAAACCGTTCCATGTAATTATTTATTGACAAGATGGAAAATTGCGTGTATGATGAATAACGAAAAAAAGTTCGGGCAACCCCGATATTAGAAACTTATGAATATATTAATGATTTTAGGAATTTTGTGGACTATACTGGGGATATCTATCCTCTACGAGCTTTTACAAGACACCCGCCATGTGAGCAACCCACCCATCAACTTAAGGAAAGGGTTCAGCCTATTTTGGATTCTGGGAGGACCATTTGTGTGGTTGGTTGGGATTATTATCCTATTGGTTGATATTGTTATCGTCGTTGTAGACTTGGTTATGGATAGGTTAAATTAATAATATTTTTAAAGTTCCCTTGACTTTGACTGGTATATACATTAATGTATACTCACATGGACGTAAATACACTACTAGGAATTAAATCTAAATTAAAATTAAAAAGAGATACGATCTTCTTTGATTTAGAGACCACTGGGCGAGACCCAATTAAAGATCGTATTATTCAAATCGGGGTAGTTAAAATTGCTGATGGTGAGGTTGATACTAAATCATTGTTAATTAACCCAAAAATTCCAATCCCCGCTGACGCAAGTGAGGTGCATGGCATTTTCGATGATGATGTTAAAGACTCCCCAACATTCAAGAGTTATTCTAAATCTATGGCTGAGTATTTTAAGGGATGTGATTTAGCAGGGTATAATTCCGACTCATTTGATATTAGTTTTTTGGTTGAAGCATTCTCCCGAGTTGACATTGATTTTCCTGAACATGGAACGATTATGATTGATGCCCTACGTTTAGAGCGGCATTTAAACGGACATAAACTAGGAGAGGTTTACGCAAATAGAACTGGTAAGTCTTTAGAAAATGCACACGACGCTTTGGCAGACACCATTGCAACAGTGGAAGTGTTTGCGGCCCAGATGGACGCTCTAGAGAATGAAGGAATCACATTTGATTCTGTTCCAGAACTATATGCTGGGGAAGTTGACCCTGATAAGGAATTTCCCGACTTCCCGTTTAATAAAGTTTACGTTAAAGAGGGTGTTATATATTTCAACGTGGGTAAACATAAAGACACTCCACTACTAGAAATCCCGAAAGATTATATTGATTGGATGATTGGTAATAAGGACAATCCATTTCCAACCAAAACACTTAATTATATTAAGGGGGTAATGGCATGAGCGATTCTACATTAATAATTGAGGGTGAAATTAAACAACTGACATTCAAGGTAGATTACATGGAGAAGAAGTGGAAATCCAAGAAATATAAAATAGTGGACGTGTTGTAAGAGGGCCGAACAGTATGACATCGCAACATCCGTCAGTATGCGATGCATGAGACACGCCTACAGTTTGGGAAATAACCTAAACAGTAAAGGGGATAGGGGTAAAACTCTATCCTTTTTTTTCGTATACTAATCTCCCGTCCTTACCGTATAATTTTAAATCACCGTCGAAGTGTGTAGACATTAATTGAGCTATTTGTAGAAAGTTCAAACCCCGTTCGCAATATATTAGGACACCCTGCTTGAAGCAGTAAACATCGTAGTATCTAGCAGTGGTTACGAATATCCCCATGTGTTAATAATATTTATTAATATTATTAATCAGCTTGAATGGATATTAAAATTATTTAACGGGTGAAATACAATACTGCCTCGTCGAAGTTAAATGTCATTTGGTTTTTATCTTCCGCTGGGGCTTTTAACTTTTTCATAAATTCATCAGGGGTATTAATTTTTAAGTGTTTATCATATTTCTCAAATATATCCTCACTCTCCATATCCTCATATAATTTAAATATTTTATTAATGATATTATTATTAATAAAATTTCCAACCGCATCGTGGTCCCACGAAAATATTACATCTAATTTAATTGGTGTTGTTTCTATGTTCTGGTGTGACTTCAATTTAGTGTAAACCAGTGAGTGGCCTTTCCATGTTCTTGGGGAATATAGGGTGGTCTCCCCCGCAGGGATATCTAATTGAGGACTAAATATATCGTTTTCATATGCATCCTCTATGCCATACTCCAATTTTAGAAAATCATCCATAATGCGAATTAATTGGTCACTATATTTGTTTATATCTTCTTCGTTATTTATAACCAGTTTAGTCTTATATCCGTCTTTTTCCACTGTGGCTGATGTGCCATCAATCGGTATTGTGAATCCGTCCTCAAACGCATCCGATAATAGGAAGGATTCGCTTGCCATTGAGTTATACAATACATCTTCATTATCCTCTTCCCAATCCATACCTATAATTCCTGCTAGGTTGATATTCAAAGAATGTAATATGCCCAGTGCTTTATCATCGTCACCCTCATAGGAGTATTTACCAGCAACTGTATCTACCATAGATTCCACGGTTTCTACTGCTTTTTCTATAAATTCGGAAGGGGAGGAGTCTCCGTCCCCACCTCCCCAATACTCCCCAAACTCATATAAATTCGGCGTATCATCAGTAATAACGATACTGGGACGTATTTGGGAAATACTGCTACCAGCGGGAGTATCATTAAGTTTTTGCTGCTTTACATATTCCGCATGTATAAGTGGAGAAAAGGATAAATCTAATTCTATAGTTTGCCTAGTTGTGCTTATACTTGGGTCCAATGATTCCGCCGCAGTTCCAAAAATTGATGTATATGTTTCAAAATCATCTAACTCATATTCCATGCTGTCCCACATCTCCTCCCAAAAACCGATTTCGATTTGGTTTTCATTACCACGAACCTGAACCTCATCATGGAAGTCGGAATCATCACTAGTCTTACGGTAAGCCACGTCCTTACCCCAAATATCTTTAACCATTTCGTCGATTTTGTATCCCGCATCCTCATATGTTCCCCCTCGTAGAGTAAACGTCGAATCCCATTTAATGGAAGACACGTCTTGTTTTTTTGCCCACTCTACAACCTGATTCTTAAAGTCATCTTTGAACTTAATCTTTGATGAATATAACTTAGTTGATGGAACTGCTAATTCGTTTCCTTCCCCATCAATAACTCGCCTAATTCTTAAACGAGCTTGTGGGTGTAACCCCTCTACCCCAGTTCCACGGTCATCATCATAGAACACTTCATCGTCTTGTAAATTATCTTTAATTTCCTCATACTGCTCGTCGTCTATTAAATAAACCACTCCAGCATTGAGCATGGCATCGGCCAATGCACAATGAAAATAACTATGATCGTCTGAATTCGGTTTTTCAGGAGAGGAATGACAAGAATTCCATGAGAAATCACTCATCCTAACAACGTCGATGGGCGCTCGGGAATAAATAACATGGAATTTGGATTTACCTACATCATTAGTTTGCTGTTGTAGGTGGGTAATTTTAAATAATTTATCAATTTGGTCAATAGTGTTATTCAGCTCTGCGACTTTAGATTGTGTTAAGTCTTGGCGACCCGATCCATGTAGTTTATCTAATTTATCATATAGTTGGCTACCCTTTTTCACCGACTCGTATGTAACGGTTCCGTTGATGTCGAACTCAACCCTTTGCCACCCCATATTATTCATTGGCTTTATGGTAGTAGTCAGCTTCATATCACCATCTGGATTTTCCTCAACATATTTCCCCACGTTGAGACCCTCGACTCCGTTTTTAATTTCTCGCAATGCGTCTTGTTTCTTTTTATTTAAAACTTTATTAAGTTTAATAGGGTTTCTCTTTTCTTCATCAGTTAGTTTAAATGCTTTCCAAGCGGAGAAATCTATATTGTATTCCTTTCCACCGCCCAACAATTCTGAAATTTTTATAGCGTATTCATTTCCCTCGTTTAGTGGTTCAGCAATTCTCAGCTTATCTCCAAATAAATCTGAAAATGGTAATTTACCCCCTGATATTAATTCTTTGGCATCCTTGCTAATGCGGTCTGACCATCTTTCTTGGATTTCGTGAAATAATCTAAAATTGGAAAAAGTATCCATGTGAATATTTACCAATTATATTAAAATTATTTACTGTATACACTCAATGGGGCTTCCACGAAGTTAAATCCCTTCTCGTTTGCGAGATTTCCTGTTAGGGTTATAGAACCCTCAGACAGCGCCACCGGATCGACTATAACGACCACCTCATACATTAGGGCATCAACGTTAGGAATCACTATAACTTTCTTTAAGGTCACTCTAGGTTCCCACACGTCTATTCCTCGTTGTATCTCTCTACCAATGGCCTTAGCTGTAAGTTGGGCAATAGGATCACCAATAAATTTATAAAGATCAATACCAAAACCTAAACTCAGGGGTCTCTGTCCTTTGTTGGTGGACATTAAATTAATTAACGCGTTTCTAATTGCTGTAGTGTCATTATCAACCACAATGTCCTTACCAGATACTATATTATTAGACATTCCTTTGCCACCATCCTTTTGGACTGTAGTTAAATCCAAATGTAGATCAATATACGTTTGTCCGCTATTGTTTTTGGAATTTAGATTGTTAATTTTGATAGCCATCACTAAATACTTATATGAGAAGTAAGTTCGAATTAACATTTGAAAACTATGCTGGTAAGTTCACTAAAGGTGGGTTTCTACCAGGAGATTTCGTTAAATTTAAAGAAGATGTATTGAGTCACCCATCCGTTGTAAGTGGGTCTGACGATTACAAGAGTAAAATTAAAGAGCTTATGGATGGCGATGCCCACCTTAGAATTAGCACTTTAACTAACACCACTGGAGCGGAATCTGCGGGAGCGGATGGAACTGCCGACCAATACGTGGCAACCATCTATCAGACCATGCCTGGTAACAGTGCAGCATCCACAGACAACGTTGTAACAGTACCTCTAGCGATGCTAAACAAGATTGCTAGGACTTCAGACGAAACTCAGATGAGAGTCCCTGATTCGTTCCGTAGGGCGGCAGATAAGAGAGTGAATCATACTAACCAACATAAGGCAACTGCGGATCTAGAATCTGATGCATATGATTCTGGAAAAGATTGGGCTGATGGAAAACGTTCAGGTAAAACTGGAGATAAAGAAGATGAATTTGAAAAGGATTCTGATGCTTCAGGAACTAATAAAAAAAAAGTAAATGAGTCAGCATTAGAGAGAGCATTTGATGCTGCTCAGTCTGAACCAAGGGACGAATATGATGCATACAATGACATAACTGAAGTAATCGAAAGTCATAGAAAGGCGTTTAAAAGTAATGAGGACGATGCTATAGATGAAGCATATTATGATATTGTGAAGGACATATCAGATTATGGAGATGTGGCTATAGATGTGATAATAAGATTTAAAAAGGATTCATATTGGCGCGAAAACGGATGGGCATGGAAGCGAAACATTGATTTAGACCATATTATTGAAATGTTGAGTGGGGAAATTGAAAATAGAGAGAAACTAGATTATTATAACTTTGACGAGTCTACCATCCGCGAGGATGTTAAGGTGGGGGAAAATCTTAAATTTTATGTATACTCTAATCAGCAAGGGGAATGGGTTCATGAGAGAAACGTATCAAACCGCGAGAACGTAGATGTTGAGAGAATGTTTAAGAAGTGGATTAAAGCGGAGTCTGGTGGATCATTTAAAGTAACAGGTAAAGATGATACTAATTCTGGTGGAGAATACTATGCACGAATTGCTGATACAAAAGAGGGCGTTAGGGTAATGGACTCCATGTCATTCTTTGTTGGAAGTGTGGAAGATACAAACCCAAAGAAATAATATGATACCATTTCTCCAGTTTTTGGAAGCTAAGGTATTGAAGGATATTGGTGGATATAGAGAACGAGAGGAATCTATAATGTATGGTGACACTATACGAGTATATCACGGCTCCAATAACGCCGAGGATATCTATAATTCTGTAAAATACGGAACGTCGGGTAAATCCAAAGTTCCTAGAGTGCATTCATATGAAAATGATAATAATCCTAAAGGAATTTTCGTAACATCATCCCCAACTAAGGCTAAAGACTTTGTTGGGAGTGGTGAACTTGCAGTAGTTATAGAGTTACATGCCAACGAAAGCGATCTAATTATTCCAACATGGCCAAACGGCGGATGGACTGGATATGGAGGATATTCCCAGTATTTTGGTCATGGTGAGGATGGGGACAATGAAAGGGAAAAATCTAGAAAGGCGTCTATTGAAAAAATTAAAAAAGAATCTGATGTGGAGGGGACTAATAGAATGCAGTTTGTTTTAGATAGTGATCGTCCAGATTTAGCTTATAATTTTAATATGGATTCTGAACGTCAAGCCTTGTTCATAGGAGATTTAAACCCAAACTCAATTAGAGCGATATGGGTTAAACGTCGAATAAAGAAAGATTATTATTGGATTAATGATCCTGATAATAAAAACTATCAAAGAATGAGAAGGGAAGAATTTATTAAATTATTTGAATCTTTGGAGCCAGTTAAATATGTGAATGATGATGGTTACCAACGTAATGCGGAAAAAACCAAACGATTTAAACCAAATTCGGTATTTAAACCTAGAGATGAGTGGGATGAAGAGACATTCGTAGATGGTATATCTAAGGAGTTCGGTAGAGGCAGAGACGAATTATTTGAATTATTAGATGACTTAGATAGTCGTGATTTTGACGAATTATTCATGGACTATATTTGGCCCAGACAGGAAAAGAAGGCGAGAGAGTGGTGGGATAACTACGGCAAGGATAATCCTAGCAAATAAGATTACAGTTACTAAATAATAGTATGCCTAATAATCCGCAAGACTACCCAATTTCTGCTGATGCCTACGTAAACTTTGATGGTGTAAACATCAAAGATGCGATTCGTCAGCGGTTGAACGAGACGGGTATCTTCACAGATCAAAACTACGAGGGTTCTAACCTGTCTCATTTTAATGAAATTCTTGCGTACACGTTCTCCATGTTATTGTTTTATTTAAACAAGCAATCAAACGAGGGATTATTCACGGAAGCGCAATTATACGAAAACATTAATAAGATTGTAAAACAATTAGACTACAAACCAATTGGTCATCAGTCAGCAACTCTAAGTTTTGAAGCTACCGCAGCAAATCTTACATCTGGCTTATACACTATCCCTAGATATTCCTACATGGAAGTTGGAGGTATACGATACTCATTCAATGAAGATATCACGTTCGCTAAGACTACGGATAATTCATCTGAATCATTGGCAGATATGAGCAGGGAGAAGTTACTATTTCAAGGTAGGTTCATTGAAAATAACATAGTAACCGCAACAGGCAATGATAATGAAATAATATTTTTAACAGTGGATGATGCCATAAAGGTTGACCACTTCAATATTGATGTTTACGTTAAAGATGTCAATACGGGTAAATGGTCCGAGTGGGAACAAACCACATCACTTTATATTAATAGGGCCAACGAATACAAATACGAATCTAGGTATAACGAAAATAGACGATATGAATTAAAATTTGGTAATAATATTAACGGACGGCGTTTAAATGCAGGTGATCAAGTCGCAATCTATTACCTAGAGACTCAAGGGTCTAATGGTGAAGTTGGCGCAAATACATTGGATGGAAAGCAATTGATTTTTTATAAATCTACCAGACTTAATTCAATAACAACAGACCTAAACACCAAAGGATCAAATATAGATTTTAACCCTAAGACGACATTATCATTTACTAATAATTGTGTATCCTCATTTGCATCCGATCCAGAAGATGGTGAGTCCATTAAGAAGAATGCACCTGGTATTTTCCGCTCTCAGTTTAGAGTAGTTACTTCAGGAGATTATGAGACTTTTATTAAAACCAATTTCTCCAGTCTTATTAAAGATGTTAAGGTAGCAAACAACTCGGAGTATCTAAATGGATACTTGCGATATTTTACAGATTTAGGCTTAACGGATTCTAATTTGGAAAGTAGAGCATTGTTCAACCAAGTATCATTTTCAGATTCTTGTAATTTTAATAATGTTTATTTGTTTGTGGTCCCTAAGACTATTGGAAATTCTCTAAGCTACGTCAACCCGTCACAGAAAGAATTAATCATTGATACTATTAGAGAAGAGAAAGTCCTCACATCAGAAACAATTATAATGGACCCAGTATATATATCGTTTGATATTGCATTGGGGGATAACATCTCCACCGAAATATCGGATAGGGATAACTCGGTAATACTAATTAAAAAGTCATCTAGTAGTAGACGAACTGATGATAGTATCAGAGATGATGTCGCAACTATTATTTCTAATTACTTTTCCAGAAAAAACTTAACATTGGGACAAACAGTTGATTTAAACCAACTTGCCGCAGATGTATTGTCCGTGGATGGGGTCCAAAAAGCGTCAACCTACAGGACCGACACTAAATCTACTGTTGAAGGACTTAGGTTTATCTCATGGAACCCAGCATACGGCAACGTTTCATTAGAAAACGTAGTTACTAATATAACTTTGGAAGATTTCCAATTCCCATATTTAGCAGAGGATATTGATTTCACATCTAAAATAATAATTGAATCAACCAATACTAAATTTGAAGGGGTTGAATATTAATAATGAGAATTAATTTAAATGCAGGATTAGTGGATATTACTACCTTTAGTGTATCCTCAAACAATTTATCATCGTTTGATGTGGATTGGGGTGATGGAACATTCAGTAGGTCGTTTCCCCACTCACATAAATACTCAGATTCTGGCGAATATACTGCTAGAATATTGGGTTGTTCTGCATTGTCTTCCGTGGTATATGAAGAAGATATATGCATATCTAATGCAGTAGACCCTACAATTAACGTAATTAACGACCCGTTATCCTCCTATACTGGGTGTGGTGCGACGTTTGACGTAGGCGTTAGCGCCCTAAATCCATCCATAACTTTACATTTTTATTCAAGTGGTTCTGATTCTGTTCCATTTAGCGAGCCTGAAGAATTTTGGGACCATTTGAACCCAAGGTGGAGATTCTTAGACTCTAATAATAATAATATCTCAACCGTTACTATTAGTGGTTCTCCAATTATAGTAGATACTCAGACAGTTGCATATTCTGCAAATTATAATTTTCAATACATTGATGATATGCCTAAGACGCCTGTGTTATTCGTAACACTAGAGACGCCTGATGCAAACTCCAGAGTATATTCGGGGATCACCCATACCGTTTCCGCATTGGAGCCTAATGGAATTTGTATTACTGGTGATGGCATACGAGACATATATGAGTTGCAGTGGGCAGGAGTTCCTATACCATACGTATTATCGTTTTGTAATACTGATTCAGATTGCTCTACGATATTACACTACACTAGTGGTAATATTTTAAGTGCTAATTTGACAAGTATATGTACATATCTAGATGAAACTATTTCGACTTACACCATTTCCCTAGAAGATGAAGACTGTTTCCACACTGGTGGATATTTATTAACATCTGTTACTGTCCCATCAACTGAAATTCCATCAGTGTCTACTATTCCAGTGGAACAAGAATGTGAAACTGATGGCGAAATCTCATACATCTCGATTAGATTACCTGCGATGGATGCCAAAATTACGGCAACTGCGGAGGTTACTGTGGAGGGTGGAGGAACTTATACATTATCGGGGGAGAGTAATAAATTTAAAATATACCCATTTGAAGAGTATCATAAATTTAGAAGACAGGGGGAATCCGAAGACCTTGGAGATAAAATGAATTATATGGCGTTCACTGACCGCATGAGAACTCACCCAGAACTTTGGGATTATGTAGATTCTTTGATGGGTGATGGTCTAGAGTCCATTGGTAATAAAATGTTTTTTGGTGTTGATAGGTTTCAAGATCAACACGCCGACCTAGATAGATGTAATCTAAAATCATTATTAGACATGTCATCCAAGCTAGATGTTAATGTTGATGACTATGCGCTAGATACTCCATCAGATGTTAAGCGAATTCTAGATATGGCATCAATGCCTTTAGAGAAAATTGTTGGCGGGAGATGTGTATGTAATACTAATTTCTCTGAATGTGAAGCTTGTTGCGGTGCCAACGTATGTGGACTTTGTGGATTCGATAAGACTACAAATATCGGCTCAACCATAACCAACACTGAGTTTGTTACTGCGGGGGAAGATATAATTTATAAAGAAAAGACTGGTAACGTATATGAAATAGTTCATGTAATGCCCCAAGACGGAGAAGATGTATTTCTTATTAACACGCTATCAGCAGATTGCCTATCCGACAGAGAAGATATATGTTATTATAGATGGGATAAGAATGCACAAGGTAACCCAATAGAATCTGAGATTGATTATAATTCTCAACACACTACAATCGATCCGTCCCTATCATCCGCTGAGGATTGGTTCGGTGATGGAGGAGTAATCGAAGAGATTCTAAATTATGTAATAATTAAAGGTCTAGAACTGGATAGTTAATTATTCGAACTCTTCTAGTTTATGTATCTTACTCTCTGTAGGAATATACTGCACAGATGCATCATTTGTCAAGAACCAATGCCATTTTTCTGGGTGTTGGGGATTTACCGCGTTACCGTAACCATCCGTTATTATATAAACTACATCAGGGTGTTTTACATTATCATCCTCCATTTTAGTTTGAATTGCTTCTTCAATACAAGTGAAAGTGGTTCCGCCTCCACCGTATATTTTGTTTAATTTAATGTCCACCTCTTTACATGTAGTATCAAAAGTAAATGTGTTTAATTTGAACTTATTTAAATCCAATGATAATGCGGCAGCAATAAATCTATCTGCGTATTGTTTACAGCTACCACTATGATCTAGGAAGAACCAGACCGTGGTGTATCGGGGCTTCATATGATACCCCTCCATGTTTACCTCAGTCTCTAAAAAGATGGAGGGGTCATCCTCCATAATACTAGACATTCTTCTGTTATCTCGTATCCATGTGTTGAATGTGTGGAAATCATATACTCTACGCTTCCTTGTTGAGGTGACTATCTTTTCCCATTTTTTTATTATTTTTCTGGTGTGTTTTTGATGTATATCGATCCAAGCACCGATTCCTTTACCAGCCATAAGTTCTTCCGATTCCTCCCCATGGGCATCAATAACATCTTTAATTTTTTGGTCGAAGTCGTTAGGCGACATATATTCTTGCAAGTCTCCTGCTATTTTGCCTTGGTCATTGGGCGAGAATACTTCTCCCAATTCTCCAGCATCAACTCCATGACTATCCATTAATTTAGAACCCCCTCCAGATTCTCCTAACTCCTCTAATAAATTATAATAGAACTCGTAAGATTTCCTGTCTGATGGTTGGTTTTCGGGGGTAAATAACGTATCTACCCAGCAATAGTTGTTCCAATCAATGCATAGTTTTTCCCTATCAAACCCAAAGTCATTAACTAGGGTATGATTGACTACTATATCCATGGCTTGATTTGACCGCTCGTCGTCTTTATGGGTCAACATTCTTTTTCCATGGTTGAGAATTACGTGCAACATCTCATGTGCCGCTATGAACGCTCTAGTGTAAACATCTAGAGAGTCCCAGAAGGTTTCATCCCACAAGAATGCTACGTTGTTACCCTCAAGGTCGAATGCTACGCAAGCCGTATCCATATCCTTAGAGTTGGTGAGTGTTGGCGATCCAATGTCCCAAAACTGTCTAAAGATGGAATGACCAGCTTCTAAAATTTTAGCAATTGCTACTCTGTCTTCAAATTTAACCATATTTAACTTCGCCTTTGCTATAGTTTTTATTATCAGTTACGAGTATCGGGGAGTTTATTGCAACATCACCAATCTCCAAGTTAGTCTTTTCTTCAATTATAAATCCCTTAGAATACCTCACAATATCAACATAATCACCCAAAATATTATAATAAGTATCCTCTGTGAATAAATCTTTTTTAATCTGGTGTGCGATTATATCATTAACATACTCGAATAATTGCGCAAATCCTGATGTTTGCGGTGACCATTTACCACTTTTAGCTAGAAAGTTAGCATAATTTAAAAATTTAAAATTTGTGGAGGGCTGTAGTAGTGATGGGTCAAATAGATATCCACTCACCTTTAGCCAATAATTTTTCAAGAAGGTCGGATTAATCATCGTGTCCCCTTTAGTTGTGGTTAGATTAACATGAGCATCTAGTTTAGACCTCAAGGAGGATTCTCCTGTAGTGGAAAACTCAGAAAACGCAACCACTCGGGGAGCAGAGGCTTTTGGTACCAAGAATTTAACATTCTCCCCTCGCTCGTTATCAAATAGTATTTTTAATTCATCCATCTTTCCAGAATTTTTACTATATGGTGTTGGTACCGTTGAGCTACCAATAGTAATCACATCTAGCTCAGAGTCATATAAACTTTTCATTATATTTCGAAGTCTCATGTGAATTTGTGCATTTTTAATACTCCATTCGAAAAATTTATCATTTTCTGTTAATAATAATGACACTCGTTCTTCTTTTAGGTGAGAGGAAAGAACATGATAATATTTGTCCTGCTGAGTAATGGTGGCTTTCAACGCATCAAAATTATTTTCATCGTTGATGATCTCTTTAATTTTATTTGTATCTTTATCGGAGAATGCTGAGACGAATTGTGCGACAATTGGCTCTTGATGTAGTGCAGTTTTCAATGCGTCTACATTCGCCAATATTGGTAAAATTTCTGAAATATCTCCCCCCTCTTGAAAATATTCCAGAGCATAGTCTAATCTACGGGGAGACACTGCATTTTGCGCCTTTTCAGGTTGACGCTGCCACCAATCTATCGCCTGATCCGCTATATCAGAACCGTAATGTTTGGTGAAGTATGGCTTAGACGGAGAGTATGGGAGTTGTACAATGATCTGAAATCTATCACCTTGAGCCTCATCCACCTCTTCAACATCATAGTTAAAGTCGTCGTCGCTGGGCGGGTTACATGCTGCCCAAACAACTTTTAAATTTGGGAACTTTCTACCGTTGATTGATTTAAACTGAATTAGCTCCATTAGGGCATTGCGAACTTTTGGATTGGTTCTGTTATATTCGTCCATGAATATAGCTTCCAACTTATCATTCATGTATTCGGGTCTAATATACTCTAGATGGTCTTCCCCGTCCTCATTAGTTACCTTTTTAGGGATACCTATAAAGTCAGTCCAGGGGTCTAGAGTTCCCCCTGAAAATATCTTATAACTCTCATTCAGGACTAAACCATTCCTCTCAAATCCATCCATGACTATAGATGTCTTTCCTACGCCGTGATTACCAATAAGTAACACGTTTTTATTCTTCTTGAGCCAAAAATCTAATTTATTATTCGTTATTTTAATTTTTTTATAATTGGAATAATCCATATTCAAACTATACTATCATCTAGGAGTGCTGTCAAGTAAGTAATAGAAACCATGCCATCTATTATCTTAAAGAAATATTCTGAACCTGAATCACTGACTAGGGATGACCTTAACCAACCAGACTCTATTGCTCCGCTGTCTTATGCAGATTGGGTTCAACGGAATTTTGGTTTGGCGTCAGATGATTCAGAACGACAATATCAACAATACCTATTAGGTTGGTATGGTAATAAGAAGGAAAATTTAAACTCAAATTCCGTTAGGGATGATTATGTAAATTTATTAAAGAGGATATCTTTTGTATTTAGGGATGATGCAGAATTCCGTAAGTTCTCGAATATAGACTTTGACGACGCTGTTCAATTGAAGTTAGCGGTTCCCCAGTATGTTAAGAAACTTAAAGAGATTGCTCTATATTACAGGGATAAACGAGAGTCTGTTCGTAAGGCTAAGTTAAAGTATAACATGATTGGTTCATTGAATTCCATTGAACGAACATTCTATGAGTATATTTTAAAAGCATTCTCCAAAAGAGATTACATTCTGAATGTTCCTGAACAGTCTGCTTGGAATGCATTCCCTGACTTGTCTAGCATAAACACAGGATTCTCTATTGAGGTAGAAGAACTCTACGACGATACTGATTATTTTGATCCCAGAGCGGATGATACATATTCATATGATGTATCATCATCTAATCCCCTATTTTTTGTCTTAAACGACATATTAGAAGACTTATGGAACGTTGATAATGCACAGGACGTGCCGCTATCCGGTCTACAATACCCAATGATATCCGAGGATTGTATTGACGACTATACCATATCATTAGAATCATTACAACTAGCTAATGAAAAATATATTGGTGCAGATAAACAATGGTTAACTGGTGGCTTTTACGAGGAAGATTTTTACGATATTGAATTAAATTTTAATGAAGGTAATAATTTCTTCTATTGGTTTAGTGGCGAATACCTACGCGAGGCACCTCATACCAATTTCCAAGCATTGTCAGTTAATGAATTGGATTGGATTGGTAGTGGGGCAACGGCGGGTAAAGAATACTCTGCATCTGATGTTATATTTGTTGATAATGACGGTACAATTGAGGGTGCTTGGTTAGCAAGCTTCTCTAATATAACGGTTGAAGACAGCATGGTAGCAAACATTAGAGATAATAAAACCTTTAAATACCCATACCCTAGCATTGGGGTATCAGCAGAAGGATTAGAATGGACAGGAAAAGAAGTTCAGGAAATCACAAAATTTGAAAAGACGTTCTTCCCAAACCAAACCGTTCAGAAGTTAGTTAAAGATAATTTAAGAACGTTGTATTGGACGGATTCTGATAGCGTGTCTACGGTTAGACCTCTACCAATTCATTCAACTAGTTTGATTCATGATGGTGCGTTTGCATCTAAAAGATTTCATCTGGCGGATAAAATTATAACTAGACCTGATACTGATGATGGGGTCCATGATTCTACTCCTGATGAATTATTTTCCAATGATTTGAATGTAGAGTGGTTGTATGACTTCAGTAAGACACAACTAGCAATAGATAAAACACTTAATAAAATTTATTGGCCAATACAAACATATGAGAATCCTGACGATATTAATATCCGCTATAATGAAGGCGAATCATTAAACCTTAATGAAATTGATTCTGGGTCATATGTTGGTGCCATTGCTGGAACTGATATTGATTCTTCTGATATAATTTATAAGAAAATATCACAATGTGCTGACCCTACGGAAGCTGCTTGGTTGAAGGGTACCCCATTGTCATCGTTTAATGGCTGTGTAACCACATCGGTATCTTCCGAGGTGGTTACCACACAAACGCAAAATTTACAAATAACTACTGCTGCTTGGACACCAGCAACCATTCCAACTATAGTTGCGTGGTTTGCTGATGAAGATGTTGTTCCTACGGCAGATGGTGTTAGATTAGATGGTTGGTTAGATCGTGTTAAGTATTCTGAATTTAGTAGAGTGAGAGGGAGACCCGATTATAATGCACAAACCAATGAAGTAATATTAAGCAATCGAGATATTTTACGATGGTCTAGTTCAGTTAGTCAGACCTTCACGGTAGGTGTGGTATTTAAACCCACTGAAGTTGGGGTTAATCAAGTGGTAACTTGGGCTAGAAATAATAAAAAACACGCAGGATTTAGTATTGAGTGTAATTTAAATCTCGATGGTAATGTGGCTATTAGATCAGGAAGCGAATTTGTTCTTGGTGGAGTAGGAGCGGATACTGGCGGATGGGTATATGCGGTTGTGGCAGTATCCCCCACATCCTTACGGGTTATTGTTGGCGATGGCGCAGAAAATAGAGACGAGAGAAATGGACGGGGAATCCCAGTATCTAACATCACACACTTTGATGTCGGAAATGGAGTTAACGCTGGACCCGATAGGCCATTAAACGGATCGGTTAGAGATTTCATCGTGTGTAATGGATTTACTACGGTTGATGAGCAGAACCAATTGGCTGATTACTTAGAGACGTTGGCGCAAAGTTCCACCAACCGACCAACCGTTGAGGTGGAAGATATTCGTGAGCAGTTTAATATTTATAATATTGTAACAAATGTAACTAAAGAGGCTAGACTTAATAGTGGTGACTTCTTAGAAGGAGCAATACAAGCAGGAGTTATGTTTAAGAGCGATCCTGATAAATATACACGATTTATATGGACGGGGGAAGGCGAGCAAAGTTTTAAACAATCATTAAATCATTCAAATTATAAAGGATTTCAAGGATTTAAACATGATGCAGCGTGTCCATATACCCAAATATCCAAAGAGAACAGAATATCTCTTCTAGATAATTCCAAAACTAATAACCAATGGGAGAGGTGTGAATGTGGAGCAATACAATATTCTCCAATGGGACATACTGGGAATACTTTTAGAGGTCTTGGTGTAGATTTGGGGGATTTTATTATAATGGATACCTCATTCCCTAAATTCAAAGCACTAGCTGATTGGGTTGGTGGTGATGGAAAACCATGGACAATATCTGAAGATTTTGCTTGGTTTAAATTAGATGCTGGTCAGATCGACGGAAGTGTTGGTTGGGGTAAAGGTAAATGGGTTACAAACGGCGGTAAAGATTTTAAAATTAAACCAGGTAATGCTTACAAGTATTTCAGAAGTGGATTACAATCAAATTGCGAATTATCAAATTCTGGTGAGGTTGGTCCGTTCTTTATAGGTAAACACCAAAACTGTGGATGTACTTACATGGACTGTGAGTGTGTAATTCAAAACTGTCAGCCAGTTTGGATGAAGGCAGAATTAGTTGATGGAATATGGATTGATACTGGACAAGAATCGGAAATGACATTAGAGTCTGGCAAATATTATGATTATAACCATAGATCAGAGCAACCATTTTCTATAGTTAATTCGGAGGGAACAGCAGATCGTGATTGCCTCGACTCTACTAATTTTATATTTGGGGTAAACATTCCAGATGCTGGTCCGTATTGGGCGAAAGGGACATACGAGAAAGAGAGAAATAATAAATTCAAAGGTCTTATGTATTCTGGTGAGAGTTTGGATATAAAACTAGATTACTTATATACTAATCAACCATTGCCATCTGATTTGGTTATGGTAGATGATATGTATATGAGGTATGAGAGAAATACCGAATGCACCAGCGCGTGTTTCGTATGGGACCAACCTCTGACATGGGACATAGATTTCGAAAAGACTTCTTGGAATACGTTAGAAATAGATGAGTGCGTTAAATCCGACATTCAACATTTTATAATTAATTCAGATTGCCAGTCATGTAAACAACTTAATGAAAGGTGTCCATCATGCTGTAGTCAACTAGATGCTTGTGGATGTGTTATCGATGAATGTTTAACAACAAAAACAGGACTTACTGCTACTAATAAAGAGTCTACTATGTTGCTTAGAACATCATATGATCTAAAACCAGTGTTCACTAATTATTTTGCAATCAATCCATATACAATGGATGTTAGGGTGGTTGATACTACTTTGGGTCTACCCCCATCAGGTGGTCGATGGGTTCCAGAACATAAAGAAATCTTTGTAGAGGCCAAAACACCTTGGAATAATTTGGCATCACTTTACGATCCATTAATTGCTGATAAACTGTCTACCAATCTATACAGTAAGAAGGATGCGGGGTTTTTCACCCCAGATAAAGTCGGTTATACCACTCTTATTCTGAGAGATAAAAAGATTGAAATTCACGATACATCCATACGAAGTGCTTCCAGTGTTAATGTTGTTATAGACAACGATCATTATGCTAGAGGTCCATATGCTGTGACATATACTGACTCCACTTGGATGAAGCGGAAAGGACAGTGCGTGGGCGGTGAGATTAGAGGTGCTAGTGAATATCAGGAATTTGTACCATACCAAACCTCATTCGAATCCTTACTTAGAAATGATTACGGAATTCAGCAACAATCTGATCTACAATCTCCATGGACAGGCGACCGAAAAGACGAATTTAACGATGAGAGGTTCCCTGAAAATATTAAAGGGGAGAGAGCAGTATATTGTGGACCGAATAGTTGGTATAATAACCAACCATTAATTGAAGGTACAATGTACCAATGGAAATCTGACGTATATGGAAATCAGTATGGATTATACAAGACTAGTGCGTGTAATATCTGGGAACGGGAGTCCTCTGGTGGTGATCTATGGGTTAGAGATTTGTTAGGTAATGTCGCGACCTCAGAACAACTTCTGAGCAGTGTTATTGACACATATAGAAATACTTCAACTGTTATTGATCCAATCACCAGTGGTGAGATATTGGACTTCGATGTGCAGTATGACACATTTATTATGCAGTTACCCGATCACGTAATATTCGAGAGGTTGAATATGGATTTCGATAATGGTCATATATATTCTATTGCTGATCAATCCTGCATCTTCGATGTTACATCGGCTCAATATGCTGGAACTTGGTTAAATGAATCCAATAAGGTAGTTACTTTTGGTTGGTTTAAGGATGGGTTACCGACAATTCAACAGTTGGCGTTGGATAAATCTAAATTCAACACACTATTTGATGAGAATTCAAACACTGATATGTGGGATGCGACTTTTGATTCTACGGAGAGGCCACAACTGACATATAATGCCGAGAGAAATATTTATAATATGACATTTATGGCAACTAGTGGATCACAAGATATGTTAGTTGTATCGAATTTTGAATTCGAGGATACATATTCCTTAGAATCTACTACCGTTAAGATCATACCACTAGATTCGTTATCTAATAAAAAACTAATTAAGACGGTGGCATATGATGATAAACTTTTGATGGTATTTGAGCAGCAGACATGCCCGAATCAAGTGTTTCAAGTAGTCATAGATAACTAAATACTACTATGGCAGAATTCTACACAGCGTCCGCGTTGAATTGGACACCTCACGGTGCGGAGTATTTTAATATAGATAGAGGAATGTTGGATAACAATACTCTAGTATTATCATCCCAATTCATAAACTCCCCAACTCTTTCAGGAATTGCTGACATTTCCGTTAATCATGATACTCTTTTTTACTTAACTGATAAAAAGATAGCGGATGATCTGTTTACTAATAAGGCAGAGTTATCCGCCTTCGCCTTGAGTTCATTACCACTAAGCACATCAACAGTGGCAGTTGGTACTAGTGGAGCGCCATCGTATGTAGATTATAATTATGGTCCAACCACCCCCCAATATAACAGAACGACTGATTTTAAAAACATAGAATACTCTGTTCCTATTAATTATTTGATGTTCACGCCCTTCAGGACAAAATACAGAAACTATTCAACCGATATTTCTGACCCGTTTGCAGATGAGTTGGATGTATTTCAATTTAACTTTCTTAATTTAAAGAATGTTATGACCCCCCATTATGAGTATGACTCATGTAATGAAATATCTAAACGAGACTACTCTAAAATATTTACAGGAACCGATCAAAAATTTGGATATTCAAATATATTTTTAGGATATAATGAGGACTCATTTCAAATGGTGTTCAACCAAAACGACACAACATATTTCCACTACCCTAAAGATGCTGGCGAAGAACCATTGAGCGCATCTTGTTTGGTAAACCGTGGAGCTAAACCTGGGGATACTCCAATGAACTCCGATATCATTGCCATAGATCAATATGGTTATACTAATGGTTCATCTGGTCCCAATCCAATCAATAAGAACGGAGAGTTTTTGTGTGCTTGGTTAAGCGGCAGCAACGATGGATCATGCGGTTCAGTGTGGATGGAGCGTTGGTATGATCCAGATTCCGTAACTCAGGGTGGGGCATATATAGAGCAAGTTAATACTGGATGTAATAATATTTGGGATATACCTGCTACGTTCTCCCTAATACCAAATGTTAGATATTACTACGATAGATATGGTAAAGATAGAAATGAAATTGCAGTAGACTCAATAAGCGGAGACATGATTGCTCATTATGATGCGTGGACTGATGACAAATTACTTGACTCTAGTGGAAACGGAAACAATGGCTATATAATTGATGGATATTCTGGTGGCGCTGTTGAATTTGAATTGGATGGTAGCTTACATGCACATATTCCTCCAACAGACCAGCTACTGACTCGTCGCGAGTTGACTGTGGGTGCTTGCGTATATAAAGACGATTGGTGTTGTGGTAAGAACGCCCAAATTGTTGGTAACTACCATTTTGGTGGTTGGGGAATATTCTATAACACTGGAATGTCTAATAATATATTAACTGTTGGTGATGATGATGGGAATGTATTCTCTTTCAATATTGATGGCACTAGAATATTTGAAAAGGATTTAGACACTACTGATAAGATCAATAACACAAGAATTGATTATATTGCCGTAGACTTGGATGGCGCTAGATGGATACTCGACTCTCATAATAATACGGTATATAAGATTGATGTGGATGATCTGTTGGTTGAAATTCTAAACTTACCACCATCACAAGATATCTATAAAATTCAAATTGATCCAAATAATAGATTATACATTCATGATAGGACGACTTCTAAGGTGTTCGTTCATGATGAGTTAGGTGCATATGTGGAAACATTTGCTGCGCCAACCACTGCTACTAATTTCGAATTAAACACAACAGGGACCATTGTATTTGACGATGGAGATATTTTAGGAATTGGCAGTGATGACACATTATACAAAGCTTGGGGGTCCAATCTATATAAAAACGGAGAAGTGATATTTCACTTTAACGATAGAATCATGGATATGAAAATCGATGATGAGGATAACGTATGGGTTATTTATTGCGGAAACATATTAGTTAAAATTAATTCAAATGATGAAATAGTTCTAACTAAGAAGATTTTAAATTTCTTAGAATCTGAGAAGAATTCTAAATTAGGAATCACCCGTAAGGCAAATCGCAATGGGTGTGACGAGAATAGAATTTGGGTAGTGTTCGAAGACAACCAAACCCTAATTGAGGTTAGTGAAATTGGAACGATTCTAAACTCGGTAGATACAACCGAGTTGGTGATATCTAGGAACTGCGATAAATATCGGCTTAAAGCCCTTGGGGATTTTACGGGATTCGATGTCAATAGAAAATACGATACAGCGGGGGGTAATAACATATCCCCGTCTAACCCAGCATTAACTCTCAGAATTAAACTGGAAGATCAGTGTGGGGTTAAATTATTTAAATCAATACACATACCTATATGTAAACTAATATCTGGTTATCATCATGTGGGAATGTCTTACAGCGCCAACACAGGTGATCTAAAATTATTCATTGATGGTGGTATTGCGGGGAAAACCACAGTAGATGTTGGTAATTGGAACATAGATTATAACGAAGTTACTCCAATTATAATTGGTGGTACCAGCGGAAAATTAGGATCAGAAAATACAGAGAAATCAATCATAAACGACCAATTTTTCGTAGGAAAGATAGATGATGTTAGAATTTATGACACTGAAATTCCTGAGTTTTTAATCAAGGCTATTTCTGATGCAAAATCAAATCAATTCGATGATTTAATATGGAACATACCAATTACTAATAAAAACTACCTAGAGAAGATTGATAGGTTCTTCATGAGTAAGAAACCAGGTCACGTATCTAAGAAATTTAATTTAAAAATTAATGGGTTAGATATATCTAGTGATCTTAAGCTTCTTGTTGAAGATGCTATAAATAGTTCTATCACCAACCTTATTCCTACACATACCGAACTTAATAGCATTGTATGGGACTAATTTTAAGATAAATAATTAATATGGTTTATAATAATGTAACAGAGTTAGCACCGTGGCCCAGTCAAGTTTTAGAGATTAATTTCGATGAACCTTCTATTTCTGTGCCTTCAAACGCATGGGTTAGGTTCTCATATCTATCACGAAGAGTTGGTTTAAATGAACAATACTTATTAAAACCCGAAGATCCCACTACTCCATTTGGGACCGATTTGGATAAGCATGATTTTGTGTTTCCTCCAACCTCTGCTTTGAGGTGGGATGTTAACGATCAATCAGATAACTTTCTAAGTTTTTATCTAAGGGATTCAGGTGATCCATATGTCCATATAGTTCCCACCAGAATAATTCCAACACTATCTGCCTCTAGCTTATATGAATTGAGTGGAACTATTGCGAGTGTTCCATTTGGCGTAACCCTAACAACCGAACAAGTAGAGGAAGATAGGTTAGAGACCCTATATCTAAACACTGTGGGTAGAACCACTTCCGCTCTTTCATTTTCAGGGGGTCCACTATATCTAAAAGAAAATACCGAAAAAACAATCAATTTAGGGGGGATAACTACCCAACAGGCGGGGACGTTCCCTCATAGACTATTATCCATATATTTTAACGTTGGGGCTGACATTGGCGGCGATGAAGTTGAATTTAAAGTAAAGCCAACCCTACTAGACCCGAATCAATTGGAGTCTATAGCACAAGGAACCACCACTAATTATTGTGATGTGTCGGCAATTACGGGGACCGTTGACTATAATACTGGCGACTGGACATTGGATTGGAATTGCGGAACATCTATTCAAAATAGCACATATGACATAGTTTATATTAAAGAAGAAACTGACCTGCAAGCGTCATCTGTTATTAGTGGAACCACCCCAACATTTACATTAAGTTCGGATTATCCAGTATACATGTATACTACCGACTTTGATGTTGACGGGTCTCATGGATTTACACTACATTTCACACCGTATGCAGAAATTGGAGGAAACTATACAGCAACTCCCAATCTAACGCCGAAAATGCGGGACTTATACCAAGAGCTATCCTTAGATTTAGATGCAAGTAATTCTATGTGGAGATTTATTGGTGATGTTGAGTATGATGGGTTAAGCGCATCAGCAGATGGTAATGATTATATTCAGGGTGATTGGTTAGGTGGTGACATTGCCCCAATAACATTCTCTACTGATGGAGACTTTTTTGGAATATTCACAGGATATGTGGAGATTAGTTCCACAAATGGAATAACGGACGATTACTATGTTCAGGTTTACACGAACTCTGCGTTCGCCGACGTTTCATTATCTGCCACTGTGGTGGAAAGTAATAATTATGAATTTGAATTATCATCCGATATTGAATTGGTTGATTCGTCTCCTATCTATTTCGACTACTATCCAGTATACACTAGAATGACGTTAACGGATTGTGACGGGAACATTCTAGAAAGAAACACCGCTTACAATTTTGGGGATGTTGGGTGTTTAAGTGCCTTAAACTTAGGACTAGGAACAACTATAATATCTTTAACTGCTGGCGATTTGGGGATTACGTCATCATACGAGGCAGACGCAAACCTACCCCTGTCAGCATTTACATTAAAAACAGTTGGAGAAATAACCACGGATTGTGGACCAACCAGTCAATATCTAATATCTTCATATTTTGAAGATGATGACGGTAACAGATATTTTCCGCCACTAAACGGAAACATATGTTGGAACATTGACTCCACTTTAAACTATGAAATTACCACTAGTAATAGATCAGATGAGTCCATATTCTTAGATACTTGTGTTCCATCATTTGACAACGATCTATTAACTATTAATTTTTCTGTTGGTGAGGAATCCACAATACCTAGAAGCTCAGAGATCGATATTCAGGTCAAATACATTTCCATAGACGCTCAAGAAGTGGAGGGGGATATATTTAGACTTACCCCATCACCACAAAACACACCAGATACCGATATATTCGCGTCATTTTTTAGTGTTGTTAGTTCTGGGGAGACTTTAGCTAACTCTAAGACGACCACTAACTATCCTTTAGTTACTGGGTCACACGATTTAGTATTTTCCTTAAACGACCTTCAATTTGACTATGATGTGGCGTCCGTTACTTGGGAAATTGATAACGTTGTTACTTCTGCGGTTAGTAGTCTATCCGCGACGATCAATGAGTCGGGTTTCACTACTGTGTGCGCGTCAGTATCAATCGAAGATGTGTCACTGGGCGGGTGGGGTAAAGACTATTGTTTCACTGATCAAATGTGTTTTATATTAGTTGGAGGAGCCAGCATAGACTTCATAGCATTCCCACGAACTAGATATGGGGGTATTACAAAAACCACGCAGAATTATTTGAACTACACTGGGTCATATGGAAATACTGCATATAATTGTGGACACAGTGAGACGTTTTTACTATCTGCTGAACCAGGGTTCGAAACCTATAATTGGAAAATAGGAAATAATTTTATTGATAGTGGCTCAAGTAACACCACATCATTGGCGGTTAAAGGAAACGCAGAGGACGTGGGACTAACTCAAACAGTTTGGGTTAGCGCGTATAGTATATCATCTGACTCTGTTCCATTTGTGGGGTTCTCTGATAATAGCAGCGTATTTAAACAAGATGTAGTATTTTATGATTACTTTGGTTACGACCTTTCTTTAGGTCTTAGTAATGACGTTATTGATTTAAATATTAATAACAATCAACCATTTACGTTAAATTTAGGATTCAATCAATTAACAGCATCTCCAGTTAAAATAGTTGATGGTGGAACTGCCACCATAGAATTATCTACCGTTAAGGGAACTACCAGCATAGATATACCAGCGACTAGTGATAATGTTAATTACTTTGGACATATTACTCTCAGAGATGATGATCTATTCTCCATTCGCCCAAATACTTTTAATGTTATGAATCTCTGTGTATCAGCCGATCTAAATATTAAGATTAAGGATAGTAATGATTATAAAGTTAAGTCCTCTACGGTAGAAACTACGTGTATCCCCGTAACGGCATATAATGGCCCCTTCCTATCAATATCTACAGAATCTAACTGCGTTAGTTCAGGATCATTTATTGATTTTAAAAACGTCACCCCATCATTTCTAGGATTAACTTACAGCGATTTCACATTCGATGATGGTAATGGAAACATTATGTCTACCACCACAACATCAGAAGCTCTAACAGGGTTCTACGATGCGCCAGGAACATATTCTCCAATCATGAGCGGAACGCTAGATGGAGACCTTTTAATTAAAACTTTCAAATCTTTCATTATTGCTGATTGTGACAGTGGCTGTGAGCAATACAATAGTGCAATTAATAGAGTATTCCCTGATAATTTAAAATTCCCAAACCAACTTACGGATTTGGCACTAGCACCAAACGAGAGATTGACTCATCACGAATTTAATCAATTCGTGGATAGGGTTGAAGAGAACTTTGATTATTTAAAGGTTAAGTCTAAGGCTTACTCATTAGACGTTCCCACTGAAGTCGTTAATACAACATTTCTAGAAAACGTAGGGGAGGGATTAGTTGATTGGAAACAAAGAGGTAATCTATTGTTCGGAATTACATCATACGGAACTATAAAAATAGTAGACATAACAAACATCAATGACCAAACGCTAGACCCTGATGATCGTATAACAGTATTGAAAGATGATAATATCATTACAGAGGGGGAGGTATTATCTCGCCCAGTGGCTATGGACGTAGCAGAAGATGCGTCATACTACCTAATCATTGATGGTGGGAATAAATCAGTATTTGTATTCACATATGATATTAATTCTAATAAAACGGAACTATCCACCTATTGGGGCGGTCCAGGTAGTCGATCAGCGAGAACAAAGTTTAACTCTCCTAATGATATTATGATTGGAGATGATGGGGCAATCTACGTATTGGATGGCGCATCATTCATAGTTAAAAAATATAATAAATATTATAATTGGGTGGGTAATATCGAACATCCTGATTTTCTAAAGGATAGGGTTGAACTTCTATCTATCTCTGTTGATGGGGACGACAACTTATTCGTATTAGGTGATAACGATACTGTTTACACCTTTGACACTGACGGAACAATTATAACCACATTCAAGGTAGATGATATTGGATCAATATATGTTAACAAAGCATACGATGGAATTATTTATATTGTTACTGGGTCCAAGGTATACAAATACACCAAGGATGGATTAAAAATCAATCAGTGGGTAACCCCTGTATTTGATTCGAATGTAATTGGAATTGAACAAAACGGGACACTATTAAATGTTCTAACTAAAGACTATTTTTACGTAATATTTGATTGTCTAAAAATTGAAAACCTGAGAGATCAGTCACTAGATTCCAACTTGTGGGCCATTGATTCCATTAAAATGGATAAAGACGAATTCATACAAGATTGGAATTATAACGACTCATTTGATAAACTATTTCAGAATGTTGAGATGTTTAAGCGTTCCATTATTAATAAATTCATCACTTATGTAGACCCATTTGATAAAAATAAGATAATATACGATATCTCTACTCTTTCTACTGAAGATGTAGTGGAGTGTGATATTACCAACTTTACTCTAGGAATTAACGAATTTGTTTCATATGATGTAATCAATAGACAAGTTGAAAACCTATACAACTGTTTGGATGGGCTGTTGGAAATGATAACGAGTAAGCCTAAGAACTCCACTCAAGATTGTGATGATGTTTGTTTTACATGGAAAAGGTTGTCTACTAATAATACGCTACAACCAAACACATGTATTAATAACCCAATGTCTTGGAGTGAATTAAATAGCTACGGTGTTACTAGTTGGTATGGTCTATCCTGTGATACTGCATCAGCGACTGAACTTGAAATGTTAGGATGGACATTGAGTGGGGCTGTAAATAGAGTTCCATATAGCATTGATAAATGTGATTTGGGGGATAAATAATCATAATGAACTTCACTTTTGAAAAAACAGACCCTTCGTGCTTCAACATTCTTCCTATCAGGTTTGACGAAGACCCAGTGCAATCACTATCAACCATTGGTATTAATTTTAGTGCATTGGATGCTGAAGTATGTAATTTAGGGTTTTCCGCTACTAATATTTGGAATCCGTTATATACTGACTTTGAGGTTAGCTCGGGCGACTGGGATTCTGTATTTGATACTGTTCAAAGCTTTAGTGCTTGCTGGCAGTCAACATACACGACTGTTAGAGATTTGAGTGCCGCTTGGTTAACCCCTATTTCTATAATTTACCCATCAGTATTCGCTTCGGGTGATTTCGACAAGGATATTATTCTCGGTTGGGTTATTTCCAATTTTCCCGTCGAGCAAGGCGGATGTATTAATTATTTGAATGGTCAACGAATGAAAGTATTTTCATTGGAACATTCAAATAGGGATCAGGCGATCACTGCTAGATGTAATGCCAAAGGCGCTAAAGTAAGAGTCACATGGATTGGGATCGGTACCATTACTAGGACATGTGGATGTACATGTAAACCAACCACAGTAAATTGCCCTGACCGATATGTAAATAGTGTTAGGGGTATTGAGTTCATCGTAGAAGATGGGCAATGGGTATACTTACAGGATATTTATTAATGGACATTAAACCACTCAACACGTTCACGAACGTTGGAGATACTTTATCTTCTATAAATTTTAATTTTACATGCTTAGATATAAAGGTATGTAACCTACAAACCGATGCCTCCACTAAATGGAATCTAATGTATGGTGATGATAATTGGGGTAGCTCGTTTATGGAAACGCTTGCAATGTCATCGAACTGGGAGGATGTAAAGCAGCATGTTCATTCAACATCAGCGTATTGGGATCAAAGAGTTTGCACCATGTTCTACCCTAGTGTTTTTCCTGAAGGGCAAGCATCTATTTCACAAGTTCAAACTTGGATTAATACTAATTTTCCTGCTAGTAATTATAGAGACGGTCAAGTATTTTTGGTGTATTTTATGGAGTGGTATAAAGACCCTCGCCTTCATACTCCCCCCAGCCAGAGTGTATCTAAATTTGGGCAACTATCCCGCGACAACAACGTACACGTTAAAAAGATAAACGAGGCAACGTTTGAAGCGAAATCAGGAATATGGGCGTATTCCCAGAAACTACATTTCCCTAAAAGCTGTTCAGACGCATGTGATCCGTGTTGGGGTGAACGACACTACGCAACTCATCCGATTTGTTATCCTAACCCAGTTTATTATCAATTATCATGTGTTGACAGTGTAGTTGATACTGATGCGGCGGTAGAACCATGCGTTCTATTAGATACTGATTTGGTTTGGGAGTTTTCTACTAATAAAAATGCATTATTAAGTGATTCAGTGTATCTCGGATTAGAGGCTACTAACCTTAAACCATATACAATAGGCCAAGAAAATTCATTCAATCCACAGTTAGACCAAGTGAATGGTGACGTTTACAATAGGTATATAAACGAATCATCTATTCCTGTGGTGGATCAGCTTTTGGTGGAACGACTTAGTGGGTTTCACATACAATTTAATTATTCTTATATTACATCCGCAGGAGAATTTACACAGGAAACTACATTTAGTTCTATGTGCGCGGGTGAATTTGGCCTGAGCGCCAATATAGAATTCCCATTCAATTTTAAAAACTCAGAGATGCAAACGTATCTAGAGTTGAATGACTATGGAGCCTTGCTTGGTCCAGAATCTAGCGCATGTCCGTTTAGATTTGAGATAGATACTACATGGTATAGATGGGTTTTAGAAAATGCATCACTGTCAGCTTCACCGTATTGGCATATTGGAACAGAACCAGGTAGTGCGTTAGGATTTGAGTTTACACCAGAAGCGGGAGTTCCCGACTCGCCAGCAGATTGGCAACAAGCATACACCGTTTTAGGGGACTCTCTGTCAGCATATTTTGGAACATTCTCTGATATGATGGGTGGTATTAATGATATTAAAATATTTGCATTAAGTGGATAATTATGGTAAATTGAGTTATGGTAATATCTAATTTCTTAAGAAATCACACAGAGATAGTTGATCACTGTATAGCTAACCATAACAAATTCAGGGAAAGAGATGTTATGGGGGGACATAGTGGCCCACTGCCAATCAATTCCAAATTTAAATCATACACTAATGATTTCATGGATGACTCCACAATAGATATGATATTATCTAATTGCGACTTTCCCGAAGATTTAAAAGATTTTTACATGTTTTTGCAGATTCAAATGTATGAAGCGGGGGATTACATAGTCCCTCATCGCGACAATTACACAGTTAAGAAACTACACTTAGTAACACTAACCACTAGTGATTGTGATGCATTGATAATGCAAAGAGGGGATAATTTAATTAGATTTCCTGATGTCGCAGGGCAAAAAGTAGAAGAAAATTTCAACGACTTTCACTGGGTAGACCCAGTTAGAGATTTAAGATTCACGTTAGTGATAGGAGAATAAAAATTATGATGGATATATATTTTCTCTTTAATAGAGAAACACAAGAAAATATTGGATTTAGTATGGACCCGAAATTAATAACGGGTGATATTTTATGGAGAAAAGTTAAGGTTCCTCAAACTGAAAATTTAATGAATATTAAATGGGAGGGAAATTACAGCACAGGTAAACATGTTAAAATATCTGATTCTAATGCCACAGTGACTGAATATGACTTATTGAATAAGTTTTATGATAGATTGTTTCGAAAACATGGCGTGGAGGATTTAATGAGAATTATATTAAATCAGTTTATATTCATGGATATACCCCAAGAAAAACAAACAACCGAATTTAAAAATTTATTAACGTTCTTTGGTAAGAATAAGGATAAACTACAAGCGGAGATAGAGTATTTCGACAAATCAGATGAACACGATTACGAAAGCAAGGATCAAATATCTGATAAAATAGGTAGACAATTCAAATCTTAAGTATAAATAGGTATATGAAGTTTCTAACAACACTAATGAATCTCGGTAAAATTAAAAGCTACGCTAAAGTAGTTCTTCAAGTAGTTACCAAAGCAGGGAATATTCTAAAATTTGTAGATGCGGAATTAGACGGAACCCCATTATCCCTTAAACTAGCGGAAATCCTTCCAAAAGTCCAAGGCGCTATTGATACCGTCCAAGATGCCTTAACTAAGATTTTGGAATTCTTCGGTGAAGACGTAACAAGTGAAGTATCCGCCCTAAGCGGAAGCACCATCGAAGCGGAACTATCTGACTTGGAAGTAGCTGTAGCGGAATTAAAAGCACTTTAATTTTGAAAACAATTAATAACGAAAAAAGGGTCGC